>Ga0247609_10000136_pt1 | contig 103073 bp, 106 predicted proteins | sample 172DNAGHGlowgp2_FD_193487 | JGI IMG/M metagenome (GOLD analysis project Ga0247609, IMG submission 193487) | Sheep rumen microbial communities from Palmerston North, Manawatu-Wanganui, New Zealand - 1728 DNA GHGlow gp2 | ecosystem: Host-associated > Mammals > Digestive system > Stomach > Rumen...
CATGTTCGCCCTCACCCAGGGTGTATACCTGTGGCTCGGATGTGACCGGAACGGCCTTATTTCCGAGCATAATCATATCACCCATCTTGATTTTCGTGATGGCATTATAATCTTCTGCTCGGAACTTATCGCCAAAAATCTGCTCGAATAACGGCTTTTCTTTTACCGCCTTCTTCAAAAACTTTGGCTTGTTTTCGGTTATTTCTTTATCCCACTGTTCTTTCTTTGCCATAAGAGCAGCCATCTTTTCCTGCATCTCCTGCTGAAATCTGACCTGCTCATTTTCCCATCCTCGACGTACTTCACTTGCCGTCATATGTTAGCCCCCTTTAATTTCCTATTTACGAAAGTTATCTATTGCCATTTTGTTACCGCGATACTTTGGATCATCTGTGACCTCTTTAACTGCCCAGGGCGGTAACTTAAATTCCTGTGCAGCTGCTTCCGAATCATATTCCTTTTCCCCTGTACTAATTGTTTTCCCATTAGGATAATGTCTAACTAGTACAACGGATCCATCCCACATGAAGTATATGTCATTATGGGCTTCACCAATTAACTTATCAGCATTTTTCTGTTGAAAATCCTTAAACTCTTTTTCGGTCATGGAACTATTGCTTTCCGTACGCTTCATTCCGCTGCCGCTTTTTACCACAGATTTATATGTGTGGGCGTCTTTCAGGTTCACATACTTGTCAACCAGACGTACATCCGTACCATTGATGTTGTAAATATACGAGATTGTGTGGTGAGATAATTTTCCATTTACCTTCACCGCATTCTCATCTTTACATAAATAAGTACGTTCAATCTCCACGCCATGTTCATCTTTGATAGGGCGGTTCTTGCTTTTACCACTCAGAAAGTCGAGTTCCTTTTGTTCATAATCTTTACTAGGTTTCATATATCTAGCCTCCTTAATATAAAAAAGGTGAAGAGAATAGCCGGCGTAATGAATGTCTGGAAGAAACCTAACTATTCCCCTCACCAACCTGGTCTTATTATTTCTTCTTGAATGTATCAGGACGCCATTTCAACTCTCCAAGAAAATTACTGCCTCCTGGCAACGCCTCGAGAACATCAATGAGCTCGCAGAGTTTTTGCTCCGAATGGGAGTGATCCCGCGACTGTATATCCCAATACTCGTCGCTCTTAAATGTCCATTCAAGCATCGAGGACTTTTTCAGCCATCCACTCTTTACTGCGGCATACATGATATCCCCGTATTGTCCTTCCAAAGATTCATCCGTCTCATAGTTACGCAAGACATATTCACTCGCCTTCTTGCCTCGACGTAACTCAAGTAAGATGTTTTCCTCTCCACGTACATCTACTCCCGGTCCTTTTTCCGCGAACGGATCTGGTCCATCAGGATTCATTTTTACATAATCTCGAATCTCGGAGAACGTCCCCTTGATGATGTAGATGTACTTACCGCTTTTTCGATTCATAATTCGTAAGTTTATCATTCGGCACCTCCTTACGCCACCTTCCACATAACCTTACAGTTGAGGGTTCCATCGTCAGTATTAAACATTTTGAACCACTCAACATCTTTTCCCGTAACACGACACAGGTATCTTACAAATACATCTGCGTCACTTTCGACCCAGTCGTCGTCGATATCCTCAACGACACCGGATTCCCACTGATCCGGATGCTCGACAATATCATCCATAATTTCGTTGTATTCCTCATCGGTATAATATTCTGTGTTGTGCATTTTTATGCCTCCTATAAAAAAAGACGGGGAGGAAGCTAGATGTTAGCAACGCTTATCCGCCACTCCCCTAATTCTAATTAGGTATCTATTTTTTACGATTAAACGCCGCATTCCACCCGTCTCGAAAGCCAACTTGATAACCTCGACTTTCTTCCGGGTTTAATTCCCACCATGGGCGGTCATCGTCTGATCCACCATTAATGTAGCCCATTTCATACCCCCTTTCAAAATCAGGGGAACCTGTTGTTAATCGGTCCATATCACACCTCCTAAAAATGACGAAAAAATATTGCCAACATAAATACGGAGGTCAGGTTGTATCAGGATGACTGAATATGGATGTAACGTTAGTATGAATTTTAAAGTACATACTAAAGTACATCTATATACAGCATCCCTTACAACCTAATCTCGTATTAACATGACTACGAAAGTCCTGTCACTATGTCAGCAAAAAATCTGAACCATGTCCGAAATTAGTTTTGTAAGAGACGTGTATATTTGCAACCCCATAACAGTCTATAAGGGGTATAACTGCATAAATATAACACACGTCGATCGATAAGCTAATTTCGGATACATTAATGCTCTATGAGCTCTAATGCCCATCACATAGGTTTCTCAGGCCTCGTGATGCATGATCCTTTGTTTTTCTAATTTCGGTTTAAAAAAATGCCAACGTCCGCACGTACCTTGGGGGAGGTGCTGCGGATACGTCTGAACGTTCCTAGGCAGAATGCACACACCGAATTACGTCTGAACGTTTGGGGAGGGGTGCATACATTCGTGCGAACGTTGGCAAGGTATTTACAATATTTCTACATCGAGCCCATACAACTCAATGGTTGCATCTTCTGGACTCATGTACGTAATGTCTCCATTCGCACATTTTATGTAATCTCCGGTTGTACGATCCTTGTAGCTGTGGCAATACAGAATAGCATCGCCCTCTACCAAAGTTACAGTTGACTCGCTGTTACCGTATCCCCCTACGCTGGAATCTTGTTTTATTAATTCCCCTTTCTTTACATCGACCCCGTATCCGCCATCGATGTATAGATATCTATTGGTCAGGGTACACTTCTTGGCGGGATTAATGAAATAAAATCGGTGATTTCCCTTTGCCAAATACCCAACCTCAAAATTATAAGCTTTATGTGGCTCAATATCTTGGCCGCTCTTGTTTATTACGCAAAGTGTAGTGCGTGTAGCACCATTTTGCATTTCAACCTTCTCACCATTCTTGATTGCACATGATATTGTCAACATCTTAACTTCCTTTCCTACGTTTCAGGCCGTAGGCACCAAAATCGCCGATGCGTATCATCCATACAGGAGCTTAACGCATTTATGGCGAGAAAAAAAAATACCAGACAGTATACTGCCGCAGTGACCTGGCTATCACTACGACAGATGGGCCTCTCACCCATTCGCTACATTGGTAAACGTCTTAGTATGTGAACCGAGTCACACCTAAGATTCGTCCGCCCTCATCTCGCACGGCAGTCTTACCTGTATCCGGACAGATCACGTCTGTTCGATTAGGAAGACCATCTTTAACGAGTCGGCTTACCAGGTACATTACACCCTCTTCAGGTGCAGGTACGCCTTCAGCCTCGCCAAAGACTGTGCGAGCGAGAACAACACCGTTTACCTCGCCAACGATTTCCTCGCTAACTGCACGTCTTGCAACTGTGCCAGAAGCAGGAATTTCGAAAGCGATTTCACCGTTCGCATATATAGTCAATGCGTGCGGTGTGAGGTTAACGAATTTCGTCATTCAGCTACCCTCAAGGTCTTTTATGGTCATACCCCAGGACTACTGCATTAACCGATCTCCATCTCTAGCTGTAGTAGAGCCATCAATTTTGATCATCACGCAACGCGCTTGTGGTCATATGCTAGTATGCTTCTTTAGCTTTAACGGAGGCATCGCCCATTCCTCCGATGATCGCCACCCGACCATTAGTTGTGCACCAAACTTCATTGACTTATTTCAGATCAATGCCCTGAAATGGGTTGGCGCTAGAAATATTTGTTTGTTAACGCAGTTTACTCTGCGGCCTTTTTGTCGTCGGCTTTTGGAGCAGGTGTCTCCGGGCATACACCGTCCATGATTAGCCCCGCCCAGCCCTGTGCGGCTATATCGCAAGCCACCAGGGTCCCAACCAAACCGACAATCCCAGCAATAATTTTAATAGCTCTGCTCATTTGTTAACCCTCCTTTAGGTTCTAAGCAAAGGTCTCCTGGTCGTGATACACATAAACGTACTTTACGTACGCGCGATTGTGGGACATACAACCTCTTAATATGTGTATCATATATAAGACGAATATGTAAATATTTACGTATATATAAATATTTACCATTACAGCTTTTTAACCCTGTAATCCTTGGTTAGCTGCTTGAAGTCTTCCGACTCCACCAAGGATACATACCGATCGCTCATACTCTTGAGTAATGGCGTACCATCATCCAAGATCACATCTGCGGTGGCGGATCGATCCTCACCATTCTGCAGGGCTGTCTTAACACGGTCACGGCACATCTCCCAATCCCGCGATGCTGAATCCAGCAACACAAAGACCGGCTCATAGCCGTAATCGAGCACCATTTCCAACTCATCCTGGATACCAGGTAACCAAAGATGAGTTTCACTTAGGTAGATGTCATTTTGCCCATAAGACATCTCCCTCTTCAACATGTAGTGTGCCAGATCGAAGACGCATGCATTGCGACTCTGGTCTGTCACATTTCCACATAACGTTCGCCTAATTTCGTCCGGTGAGATCTTCACGCATGACGAAAATTTATTCGCATATGTATAATCCTTCCCGGCGCCTGAGATGCCTACCGGAAAGATTACATAATGCTTACTATCTGTCTCCACCCTACTAATGACCAACATCGAAAATGCTGCAATTACAATGGCTGCAGCTACCATAAAAATAATAATGCTCATTCGCTACCTCCTATTCACTCCACCACCCTTGATCTCCAAAGAAACCATAACCGTAATCATGGTTGATTTCGGCCACCTTCTTCTGGGGAGGGTGTTTTACTCGCTGCGCCTTCCCCGTTTTAGGGTTGAAGGCATACTCAACCTTCTTATCACCATTGCGCACAGTGATAAAAACTTTTTTTCCAACTTTTTTCTTTTCTGTTATTGTAAACCCTTGTTCCAAAATCTCTTTCAAGGCTTTCTTAATCATCTCGTCCATATAACCTCCTAAGCAACGAAAAAAATATTTTTGTTCAGTTCAATGACCCGTTACGCTATAACCAAACTTAATTCACGTAACGGTAACGCTTGAGTACGCAGTAGCGTCATTTTGATCTACGTACGCGAACCTGCTCACACCTTAACCTGCAACATGCAAGAAGATATGAAACAGTACCTCAGTCAACCCTGTGAGACCTTCGAAAACCTTCGGCTCAAGAATTACGTTGAGGATTTTCACTGTCACATTATTCATCTTACCCCCCTTATGAACAACCAACAGTTCTGACGTATATCCCCATATACATCTTCATATATAAGAGAAATATGTATATATTTACGTACACCCAAAATAAGCCCAAATTAACCCCAAAGTACGCACAAAAAATGACGGCAGAATTACCACCCACGTAAGTACGTTACCGTATCTACGCAGGTGGCTAATTCAGGCGGACCAAAGACTAAAGTTATTGCTCATGCCACAACGTCCCTGATTAAAGTAGGGACATTCGCCTGTACGTCCGTGCGCGCATGTAGAGCAATCATGTGAAGTATTGACGTCAGCCTCATCATATGCGAACTCCTCATCTTCCTCAAAGTCAGTATTAGAGAAGTTCACTGTAGTATCAAAATCTCGGTTATCTATAAACATATTAACCCCCTAAAAGTGTATCAGAGAGCACACGTGTATATGTAAGTGCGCCCGTATCTATTATACCAAAATACCCCTGATCAGGTTGACTTGGATAATGTTGGTACGGTGGCGATACAGAATAATCCGTACCTACAACCTCACCTTGGTCATTCTTATGCTGGAACTCTACGGGCGAATGTATATCACCAAATATGCCTAAAGTGTAGTTCCCAACAGGTTCCTGACATAATCCCAAAGATACGTGCCCTAGTGCTACATCACAATCTGTGTACTCGATCTTATCAAGCGGCTGCCAGTTCTTGAAATGAAATGTACGACCACCTAATTCCAAATGTTCATCATGCATGTAGGTGAAATTAGGTCCATTGAACATACTGATGAACGTATCACATACATCGAGCGTTTCAACCTTTGTATCCATATCATGTTGTCCTAAAATATAGTACACATGGAACTGCGTCGTCAGCATCTCAATGAAACGTCGGCACGTATGTACAACCATGGGTGATGACCTGGGTTTATTGATTATGTCGCCTAAGAGAAATAAGTTCGTTATGCCCTCACGTTTCCCATATTGGGCTAAACTTTGGGCAAAAGTTAGGCATTGGTTGAGACGATAGTCTTCTATATTGCCGGTAAGATCCAGCTTATCATAGTCCTCACGTGAGGGATTAAAGTAGCGGTAGTCGTCGATATGAACGTCCGCGACACAACATATTTTCACGATTTGCTCCTTAAAATTCATTCATCTTCATCTTCTTCTAACGGATTAGCCACCCACTTAAACGTAAACGGTATCTGCTGCTCTGATGGGAATATACGTCCACCGGAAGCATTATTCTTAAGTATCAACTGTTCGATATCATTTGAGGTCAGTTGGTATTTACAGAGTTCTCCAGGTTTCAGTATCCAATAGTCCAAAGTCACATTTTTTGTAAACCATTTACTTAGGTACTCTGTCTCTACATACGTCTTAAACTCAGTATTCAGATAATAGTCCTGAAGTATGATTGCCAGTATTCCCATGATCGTAATATCATGTCGGCTTAGTCGATATGTCTCAAACTTAGTCCGACGTCGATGCTCGAACCCGTATTTCTCTTCTTCCGACAATCCGGGGTACTCTAATAAATCAGCCATACGCATAGGTTTACTGAAAATCACTTTACCATTGACTACAGTAAAGAACTTACTTAAGTCCTTTGCTGCAAATGACATGGTTTCGTTAATAGGGTTTGAATCTATAGGTACGATACTCTGGCTCAGTCGATAAATATTATCGAACGTTAAATCATAGGGACGATATATAAGCTTGGGTTCATCCTTCTTTGTTTCACGTTTCAATGTACCGTAATTAAAACGACTAACACCCAGTTCGTTAGGTGAGAAGGCATGTCTATCGTTCGGATTATACAGTACCTTCTGTCTATTTTCAGGATCCAGAACTTGATCAATTCGTTCAAGGATATTCATTAACAACTCCTAAGATGCCAGAATCTGATTAGCGATATCAACCGGATATATCTTATCAGGCACATCACATATACACAGACTCTTGCCATCTGCATTCGTTTCTTCATTATCCTTATAACCAGGAATAAGATGCTCACTCCAACGTTTTACCTTATTGAAATAACTGGGTATACCTAATGGTTTCTTCGCAGTGTCTATGTTACGAATCTTACGATTTACCTTAAACTTGACTGTACGTATATACGGATTTAGGAACTCTTCGTAATCACAGATGTAGTGCGGCTTAGCTCGAGGCCCACCTGTAGGATTCTTTATGAACTCCCCGATAGGATCGACCATACCTTTATCAGGATTTTCTTCAACCCCATCACTCAAGATCGTGATATCCGGCTCTTTCAAATACGTAAATACATAATCTACGGATTTCTTAGGTCCGGAAATCTTTCCCTCAAGTGTGTCTACATCAAGTGAGTAAGACATATGTTCACATGAGTTATACATGATGTCCAAGTCATACTTAAAGTCAATACCATATTTCTCATTGATGTATTTACGGAAGAAGTTTCGATAACATATATCTGCTTCAAACAAATCTACGATAGGTAAGTTATTCTGATTTGAGTCATGAATAACACTTTCCACACTTACGTCAATATCAAGTGCACGAATATTCATTACAGAAAGTTCGAATCCCTCATTAGCCACTACAGATGCATTACCTTGGTTCCCATAGTTAACCGCAGTTGTAAAGGCATCTTCTTTGTCCCCACGTAAGCGATCACCTAAGAATGTCTCAATCTCACCTGTTTGTTCCAGATAGTGAAGTTTATGCTGACGTAATCGATCGACTTCTTTCCACGTTCCGAACATTGCCTTTTTCATCTCGGTTACACGTTCGGTTGTAACTCCGGCACGTGCGGCTAGACCTGCGTCACCTTGTCCATAGATAGACGAGATCATACATGTTTTTGCAATCGTTCGATACTTAGCCTTGAAGTCAGGATCATTTGCATGGTCAGGCCACGTAATTTTAGCCAGTTCCATATATGCATCCTTGCCCGAGTCATAAATATCTTTGAATACCGGATCATTTGATATATAACAAATTGATCGCGGCTCCATTTGTGAGACATCGAAGTACGTCTTGATACGTCCGGGCTCAACAATCAGCAGCTTAAGTGAATCACTATGTGGTAAGAACGTATGGTACTCAGATGTACATCGCTTAGTTGCCAACGTATTCATCTTAAACACAGGCACATAAGTATCCTTCTCACCATTATCAGAGAAGTATCCTGAATGTATACCATCATAGAATATCTTATGTTTACCATTAAGCAAGTTCGTAACGTATGTACCAAGCTCCTTTCCGGCTACACCTGCGAAGTCCGTCATAAATCCTAACTTTGCAATAAGCTGATACGGATCTTCAGGTACACCATTAGTCATGTCGGCCTTAGGATCATCGAACAAATATTGAAAATATTCTTCTGCATGCGTTACCCCATCACTTATGAACTCACGTTTCCATACAGCTTTCTGACGTTCCGTATGTATGTTCCACTCACGTCTACGCCAATCATAATCACGACCAACTTCAACCTCAGGTGTGAATAAGTTCATCGCATCTTCAGAATGACGCAGGATATCCAGGTGTGCTTCAAACTGTTTTACTAAGTCCCGTACAACATCCGGTTTTTTGTCAACGCCATTCTGCTTCATATAATTCCAGAGCGAACATAACACCAAATATTGATCCTTGTATTCCAGTTCCAACGTTCGACCAAAGACGTTAGGAAATTGATCATTCGAGTTATAGTTACATACCTTTTTGATATATAACTTATCATTGTCGGCATATATAGTACCTACGAACGGGTCTTCAGTGATACGTACCACCGGCAGCGATTCCAGCTCCTTATAGCATGCACGTAATCGCCAATACCTATAAGCAGAGATTTCCGGTTGTGCTTCATCTTCGAAATGTGCAACAACTTTAGTCGGAAGTATAGTCGTCAAATCAAACTGGCTATAGTATGGATCACTTAAGTCACGTATTAGGTATAACTTATCCAGATCTGACTCCTGTTTACCTGCCTTTACTGCTTCCGCATCTCTAACTTTCATCAGGAGCCACATGAGCTGCGTCCTATCTACCTCACCTACCTCATGCACAGATATACCCGCCTCACGTGCTTTGGTAATTCGTGCCTGTAGTGTTTCGAGGAAAGTTACAGTTTTAGTCTTAAGTTGTCCGGATAATGACAGACCATACTTCTTATACCATGCACGAGCTACGTCAATAGCCAAGTAGGACTTATCTATGTCGATAACATTCTCCAACGGTGTCCATAGCTGACGTACTTCCTGCTTGTATTGCTCTAAGATAGGTCTGACTTTAGGAATTGCCTTGGCATTAAATTCCTCAACTAAGTAGGACAAACCCAGTATCTGTTGTATAAATTTGCCGATAGGTTCCGCAGTCTTCTTCTTACGTGCATAAGAATCAAGTCCTTCCTTCATGGCTTCTTCATCCAGTACTGACATCAATTCATCACTGACATCATACCCGATCATATTATTCAGGAAGTTCAACGGTATACTCCAACCCGGCTTGTCAGGACACAAACGTCGTAAAATGCTTTTCGTAATCTTGACAGGATCACTCTGACATACGTCCGGATATTGTGCAATAATACGCAAACTTTGGTACGGAGGTTCAATTACGTTATAATCAGAATTACGTCGCATGTATGACTTTAAGTATATACGATTTAGGAATATCTCGTAATTACTTAGAATGTTCTGGCAATACTTAGCGTACCTACGTGCTTTCGGTAAGTCCACCTTAATTCCTGACATCTCCAATTCCATACCTAAGTACCGATTGAACAGAAATACAGGGTAGCACGTTGTACCATATGCAGGGAATAACTTCTCGGCTAACTTGACGCAATAGAATGAGTCATAGCAGCAGTATAATCCGAGCTTTTCAGGATCACATGCGAACCACTCAGGACGCACATCCCAGTATTCTTTCAGGAGTTGCATCAGTTTCCCACCGTTCCACATATCCCGAATATAAAACTCACAGGCTTCTTTGTACAGATCATCACCCTTCTTGAATAGTTTTGGGTCTTCCGGGCTATCGATAATGATATACAGGCTGGACTCGAAATCTTTAGCCGTTGCATGATGCTTAGTAATCTCTTTGATATAATCCTGCTCTACACCTAATGCATCATCCCATGACGGGGTAGCCAGGTAGTACTGAACATCATATTTCAAGCTCTTACGTTGATCATCAGCAAAAGCCAAAGCCATTGCATCTTGAATGTAGTATATTTTCCTATACATCCTGAACAGGACTTCCATTTCGAAACTGCAGTTAAAAGCCCATACATTGCTGCTATGAGTATCCATATACTGTTGAAACGCTATTAGGAAACAGGAACGATCATACTCTGACTGTGCATTCCGCTTTGACTCCACATAACCGTAATCCTTCCTGAAATCAAAGAAATAGGCTACGTCTTTCTTATATAGAGCAAAACCGGAAACGCGGAAAATTTCTTCTTTAGGAAAGCCTGTTGTCTCGAAGTCAAGGCCTACCCATGATGTAGTATCCGGCATAAATACAGTATTAAGTATATTCAGACCTTCCTTCAATCCCACATTGGCAGTTGTAGGCAACGGCAGTGGTTCTTTCTCCAGTGCATTCGAGATGAAGTATTCATATTTGGCTTCAACACCATCCTCGAAGACCGGCTTATCTCCAAATACAAGTCTATGCTCACCTATACGTACCTGTGGGAGTGCTGTAAAAGAAACATAGGTAAATGAACGCAAACCTATGTGGATCTTATGTGCTTTATTCAGATCAATTATTTTATCATATACCTGTCGTCCGTAAACCAGAAAAGCATCATTTCCCGGATTCTGAATACGCTCAAGAAATTCCTTCTCGCTTATCCTCTGAAACTGAGCCGGCTTGAGTGTCGAGTATAAGGACTGCAATTTCAAATGTAATCCCTGTGCATCTTCTACAATGTATTTCATATATAATCCTTAATCAAAGAGTTGTTTACATATATTATCATATTCCTGCCACATTTTTGTTTTGTGCAGGCATCTTAAAGCATCTCGGATACCACAATAGTACCAACCTTGATCTGCTTTACCGCGCTTAAATTTTGTCCAAAGTATGTCACCCTGACGTTGCGTCTCTTTAAGTAATGAGCGAACATTGGATAATTTGTCTGCCAAACATATCAGCTGAACGTCACGTGTTTCTTTGGGTAATTGCGAAATTGTGTGTAACTTACGCTGCTCCCATGTTTTAGACTTATCTTCAGACTCAGATTGTACTAACTTAAGTATGTACGGCCCAAACAGATTACGTATATCCGCAGTAGTTGTAGGTGTGTCTTCAAGTGTATCATGCAAAAGTCCGGCGATTTGTAGCAGCTCGGATTCCCCGTTCTCACGTAAGATCTGAGCTACTTCCAATGGGTGAACAATGTACGGTTCACCTGTGGACTTACGTTTTTGACCTGCATGTGCTTTTTTTGCAAAATCTTCCGCTTTTTTGTAAAGTTCTGTCATAAATCCTCCGAAAAAGATATGGGGGCTAGATAACTCCGGCCCCCTTAAAATTAAATATCGTGCATACCCTCAACAAAATCCATATAGTTCTCAAAACCTGTATCTATACCTTTCTCAAAACAATAGGAATGAAACCTCCCCTGCTTATAAGTAAAGCTCGCAGGATTTATAGCGTCTATAATTGTATCACGTACGTCATCAACATATCGTATGTTCGTATTCGGGATGACTCCTTCAAGCATATTCATAGCATAATACGCATCATGCAAGGGTTGGTAGTCGATGAGAGATGTATCGCCATGCATGAGTTTCGCTATAGCCTCTTGGCGATTTACACCTCGATGCGACCATACACATGCATTATTATGAGATTTGTGCATTAACTCTTCTAGAATACCGTACTGATATCGACTTATCTTACATGGTTCATGATACATCTTTTCTGAAAACGTATTTATCTGTACGTAAGCGTTATCATATTCTTCTGTCAGGTTTGTGTAAGTCGACCAGTTATATGTCGAGATGAAATCAACACCCCGCAGTTGAAAATTAGTCCAATCTTTATCTGCAGTAACTAGAATAGCATTATAAGAATCATCATGGGAATTATAATCCGAGATGGCATATGCCGCTAAGAATGCCAAATCATCGGCCTCATAGCCCTGTCTGACAAGGGAATGAAATCCCATATCACCCATCTCATTTATTATTCGATATTTAACATATTGAGCAGCATCCATATTGGCCTGCTCGAGTCGTATTTTATTTTGTTGTGCTACGATCTCAGCTAATCGTTCCGGCGTGGCACTGGCTTTCTCGAGCTCTAAAGCATCGTACTCCTCGTCAGTTGGATACCATCGATCAGCTTTATAAGTCTGTAGCGTTTGGAGCTTATAATAAGGTGATTTATCCCAGATCAATAACGGATATTGACAAGACACATCACCCTTTAATCGCATGAATGTTTGCACAACTAAAGAGAACAGCTTATTCTTGGGAATAGGCTGATCTCCATAGTCTTTTGCTAATATGGCTTTTTCACGAAAGAGAAAATAATTCGCATCAAATAAGCCCCACTTATAGATAAACGTACGCTTATCTTTATACATTACCAGATGGCATTGAGAAGCCTGGAGTATACGATGGCTGCTGCGCCGGTTGTTGTGTAGGTGTAGCAGTGGTATTTGTCTGCTCCCATGGTGGTAAGTCATTGGGGTCAACCAGCGGTGCAGGAGCTGTATATGCCTGCTGTACCGGTTGAACCTGTGGTATTGCTTGTGCGGCTGGTGCAGTTATTCCAGGATCCACTGGAGTAACATTATTCTGTGGTCTTCCATCCAGTTCTGACTGATCAATTACAGGATAAGCGGACGGTTGTAAAGGTGTTACACCGAATGCCTGGTTCTGTGCAGTCGATGCCGCAGCCAGATAGTCGTTTACACGCTTTGTTAACGCCAGATAGAAATCGGCATCAAATTTCGTTACATCAGCTACTTCAGCACACAGATCTGTACACTGAGCTATATCAGCAGCAGTGATTTCAAACGGTGCGGCATCCATAAACTGAATATTATTCGTATAACCGATCACACCTCCCGGAGGATTTAAGGCTGTACTAATCGAAAGTATACCTGTGTTTTCGCCAGGTGTACGTCCGAAGTAACGAGCGGTCCATGCACCATCGTCACGCATAGCTGCAGTTCTCATAGCAACTGCCTGATTTAATGTTCCGGAGAATGTCTTACCAACGTGTTTACAGAGTTTAATAGTAGGTTCCTTAATCAGTTCCTTACCCTGTTCATCTGTAGCAGAAAGAATCTTAGCCCAGAACAAAGTAGTCGCTGTTCGAAACTTTACACCCAATTTTGTAGGTGTATTATCCTGTATAATTACCTTAGCCTTTAATGCAGACTCATACTTACGCAGAGCCTCAATCAAATCGTTCATGATTCGTATTTGATCCTTGTCAAGACGAAGCAGGTTAGATGTATAGTTATTACATTTAGCCAATGGACTCGGAATAATAAGATTTGTATAGTCGATCCACTGCTTGCCTTCCTTAGTCATCTTAGGCGAACCATCCGGATTAACTGCCGGAACTGATTCGTAAATCTCATAGCCATAAGTAATTACACGATAAGCGTTACTCAGCTCATCTGCGATTGGACGTAACATTACAGTACCACGGTTTTTCGCAGCACACATATTAAATAGACGGGAATCATTACCTTCCTCCGAAGCGTTCTGTGATCCCATAACATTGATACGTTGCTGCATTTGTTGAAAAAAGTTAACTAAATTATCGGCCATCTATCAGCCCTCCAAAATAATTATATATTTCTACTCAAGGTAGATTTGTTTCTTCTTTACCAGACTTAAACGGACTGGTATCTTGATCCTCCCGGGAGAAAAGACATCCCCAGACGTAGGATTCTATTTGTTCACGAACCTCTGGTGGACAATCAGCAACATAAGTTGCCATATCCTTCTGTCTGATGCTATACAAAAACATAATCAGACGTTTAATGTCAGGGTCCATAACAGTGCCGAACAAGTGTCTATAATGTTCGCAATCCCGAATCAGACGTTGCTCGGTAAAATCTTTAAATTCTCCTCTAATGTTGAGATAGAACTCAAGATTCATAAGATTTTCTTCATCATCGTCATCGTCCTCTAACTTGAAGATGTAATAATGATCATTCTTATAGTACTGGTATTCTCTATGATCTGAAAACCTAATACATATTCCTTCAGGTTTTCGGGTGATCTCATAATTGGAGAATGTGTGACGATCACAGTGTAGTGCATTAAATAGTAATACATTAAACTCTAAATCTGTTTGTAAAGACATTTTACACCTCATCCAACTTGACTTATCAAGGAATCCACATCCAACTTATCATCAGCGTTAGGATCCTCTTTTATTCTATAAAATAGTAGATCATCAGTACTACCAACCAAGGCTCTCTTATATGTCTTGATTGAATATACCCTATTATCATTAAAACCGTAAAACTGGGATAGTGTATCTATAATAAACTTCAGACAGTTATCCAAGTCCTTTCTACCAAGAGATGTATGAAGATAGAAACCCAACTCTATTGAAAGCTTAACCTTCTCTGGGACCTGAGCTCCGGCATAAGTCTTAGCCATCTGCGATATAGCAAAATTTCGAATCTCCACACACTCCGGATTCATAACCTTTCTTCTGTGCGCTAAAAGGTACATTGAGTTTACGGAGGGAAAATACTTTACTTTAAAGATACCCTGCACGTCGTACATTCAGCTCACCTCCGTATTTTATCATAATCTTTATTAAATGTCAAGGTTTTTCATTAAAATAGTCTCGTTTTATTCCCCAATACTCTCCATCAGTAGCAAAAGGTTCAAGGTTAGCTTTAGCCATAAATGCCATTGGATCTTCCGGATCTTTGAACAACCTCCTGGTTTGCGGTGGTATACGGTCCTCAAGGTACTCAATAATCTTATTGTACCTCATTCGGAAATAATCACCAACCCCATATGGATGCTGCATTTTATAGTCCCACATTATGTGCCTCCAATTCTTCAATAGAATCGACAGCACCAAGTGGTTCCTGTGGATTCTCACCTGTCATCCAAGAGTATGGGGTCGGCTCATCGATAAAACTTCTACCATTCTCAGCTTCCCAGCGTTTGACCGCATCCCGATTTACCTCTGCTACTGCATCATATAACGTACGTACCTGTCTGAAAAATTCATCATACTCTTGCTGTTCCCGATCAACAGCTGCTTCACTAACTTCATTAGCTACTTCACTGAGTTCATTAACTGCTTCACTGAGTTCATTAACTGCTTCACTGAGTTCATTAACTGCTTCACTGACTCCGTTAGCAGCTTCACTGTCTTCGTTAGCCACTGCATTAGCTTTACCAGGCATCTCACTGAGATCTATCTTTAGCTCATTTGCATCCTTCTTCAAGCCGATACAAAAGATAATGATATATGCAAAAACTATTAAAAAGAAATTAATTATACTTAACATGTAAGCTCCTTATTTAGAGAAAGTGTTAATCGTGCAATTAGATATGCTTCAGATGTCGCAAAGAGTGTCGCCATACGTCCGGAGTCAGCATCTCCGTAACGTAATGCTTCTCGTATCAACGTTGAACTAATGTAGGCGGTTTCAGGATCAGCCATAATGTAAATCGTTTTCACACTTGGACTTATGTGCTTATTTATCAATTCCAGATTCTGTTCATAAGCCAAGTCTGAACTATCACGCAGACCACGTACTAATGCATTAGCACCTACATTAACACAAAAATCCAAGGTAGTAGAATCCTCGTCCAATTTAGATACATGTAATTCCTCAAACATATTAGACAAGCCTTTACAAGAAGTTTGAACTATTTCTACACGCTTATCCATTGAGAACATGGGTGTTTTCTTAGGATTATTCGCTACCAATATATGCAATACATCAAAAATATGTAGTGCCCCAATTTTTTGTACCAGGCTTAAATGTCCTTTCGTAAATGGGTCAAATGTTCCTGGAAATACCGCTACTCGTTTTCTCTGATCGGTAGACACATTCCCGCACATGGTTCCTCCTTGTCACCTTCTTTAGACTGTGACCCAGCAGTGGCTTCGCCACGCTGCTTGCGCCAAAATTCTATAAGATACGGATAATCATATGTAAAGTGAATCTCAAGCCACTTTATTGAGTCAAAATCATACTCCTTAAAACTGACACGATTTCTGTCTCGAACGTTCTCGCTATTGAGCCCACGTCCGGCAGCGGCACTTGAGGCAAAGTTAGAAGCACGTTTGCGTACCTCTATAGATGCTATTTGAGTGTTACGTTGGGCACTTAATTCTACGGGGGTCGGACTTAGGATAACACCCCTTACCCAACCGTAATCCGTACGTACCCATCCATCTTCAGTGACATTATATGTCTTCAATAACATATTCTGTGTTAATATGTGTAATTTCTGTGATTGAACATCCGGCATGTCATATGAGATGGACTTACGTGGGATCACATACATCTCATCACACACACCCATATAAACTGCAACCCATAACACTAACAACAGAATTAATCTTATTTTTCTCCACATATGAATACCTCTCTATTTCTTGATTTGTGGTATATTATTGAGATCTATTTCCTTACTCATGTCCGAACATCCAGACCCAGGTAATGTAACAGGATCAGGGCATATTTTCAGCCAACTGTAGAGCGGCATAGATATTTCCTCGAATCGCCCGTTTTTATCCATGAGGTATGGCGTACTGGCTAACATACCGCCACGATACTTAGGTACGTTAATGATACCTATGTGATTCTGGCCACCTTTAATCGGTGGAAAGGATACAGTTATCATGTTATCAACGATCTGCTGCTTACGACTACTTTCATTTCCTGACTCGAGTGGAAGTATCTCCTCACTGTAATAATTTGGTTTAGGCTGACATGCGATAAAAACCCATTTTCCAGGTCTGTCACTTAAGCCTTTGAGTTGGTTGTACGTGGTTTCGCCTTTTTGATACATATCCTCTTCCGAAGAAAAATTGCTATCATAATCGGCAATAAAAACATCATACTCATCGTAGAACCCCTTTGATTTAATAAATGAGATCCAGTTCGTACACGAGATCTGATCCGGCTGAAAACACTGAATCTTAAGATTCGGAATCCATGACATCCCCGGATCATTCCTGGCTTGCATCATAAGTGTATCAAATGTAAGTGCCACCTTATTCATAGACACACGATACTGTTGTGCAAATATACGTGTAACAAAGTGATACTCATTCATATCACCCAGAGCCAGATACAGAACTTTCTTACCCTGACGTGCGAACTCACAGGCTTCTTGAGTTAGTAACATTGATTTACCTGAATTGTGTACGAAAACACCCCAATCCTTATTACCATGAATAGCAAAGTTGTGATATGGACCAGCGTTAACCAGATCAAAAACAGGGATAGGCTGTTGGGATTTTTTAATGCTGACACACCCGACAATGCACGTTCCAGTTTCTTGGTTAGAATAACACCCCATGATTACTTCGTCACCTGTCTTTAAATCCTTAGCTTCCACATATTTAAGTCTATCAGTAGTCTTGTCTCTAATTAGAAATTGGTGATCTATCGTACAATTAAACGGGAATATCCATTTATGTGTTTCGTCCCTTAATCCTACATAAGCATATTCAGTTATAGACTTAGTTAGAATACATGCTTCAGCATGAGTCTGAATGATCTCGTTCGTATCTGGATTCATACTGTATACAGGTATATTTGTATCCTTACTATCATACAATTCTCGTAAAGACTTTATCTCCCCAGTGCACAATCGTACTCGAGTCCATCCAAAGAAGCACCCCGGCTTCCCACTCACCATAGTCAGCGTTCTGTCCAGATATCCACCCAAAGGTGAGCAGCTATTCAACATAGGTAGCGATGACTTAAGTGCTGAACCGACAACCTCAGCCTTCAGTTTACTCACATCAATATCGAATAGAGTAAATTCTCGGTATATACGTTTATCTACATCCTGAATATTATCAACGTTAAATCCTTGAATTGCACGTACGAAGTCAATCGGCGAGCTGAAGTTCTCACGTTGGCACTTATTTATGGCCTCATTTGTAATTACGTTTGATAATGCGGTTTTGACTGCATGAAGCTCATCCTCAGTGTAATTCCTCATCTTTTCATAAGCTTGAAGCATGATACCAATTATGTCCGGCGTATATCCCAGACTTATAAGATCGTTCTTGAATACGATATCAGTATAGCCATCTTGTGATATCAATTCATACTTACTATCAACGATCTTTAATAACTTTTCATAATCTGTCATACCGAAATACTTAGATTTCAGGTATTCCATATTAGACTTAGCCATTGCTGCGACTGACGGCTCAAAGCATGCAACAATCAAGTCTATCTCTTGCAACTCCTGCATTTATAGCTCCTTAAAAAGACACTGCGATTTTCACTGGTTTCATCATTTCTGTCCGGCACAATCTCGGTTTATGTATCTTATTTACATTAACCCTGATACCCATATCCAGAATGCTGTTGATCCGCTTCTGGAACTCAGGTAACCCATACTGCAGCAGCATTTCTTCCGAATCTGCACCCGAGGACGGAATAATATCACTCTTTATTCCTTCGCTCCTTAGTTTCTTAACAACCACCTTAGACAGTTCACTCTCATCCATCATTGAATATACCTTTCCGAGTACACCCAGATACTTTAGCAACTGAATTTGGTACAACGTAGGTACTTTTCCAAGCAGAGCCGCTACGTTAGTCGAATCCCCAACTACAAGTTTCAGAGCAATTGCTGTAAGTGCACCCTCAACAAGTATGGTAGTATTTCCCGTATTCCAGCATATACGTCCATCGAAATTAGGAACAATATATACCGGTTTCTTATCTATAGGAGGATTGAAATACTTAGAACCTGTAGGGCTCTTACTTACGTCTATGTACCGAAATTGGTAATAGTATGGCTTTTGATATAGATCAAAGTATGGAATAATGATCTTAGGTTCCTTGAATTTGAGCTTACAGAAGTTTCGGCTGATATTATAGAACGGATTTCGGTTATGCATATACGCACCACCTTCGTTCTCACTTGATATAAATACAGCCGAATCATAAGCTTTTGTATCAATTCTACATAACTCGAACTTTCGATCAGACTTATCCCCCACGAGTACCTCAAGATTAATATCTCGACTAAGTTCTGCTAATTTATCTTTAAATACAGCCTCACATCGGAAACATTTACCCCACGTACAATCCTTATTAATACTCAAGTTCTTCTTATCATAAGTGAGCTCACCACGTCGTTCATTACGTTCTTTACATCTTGGGCACACACATCGGATGAATTCCTCACCCTCCTGTACATCCTCATGATCTACTAAACTTTGCAGCTCACCTTTCTCACATTCTATAGTCTCGTATCCGTCTAATTTAAGCCATTGCATCTCGTTCTGCCTTCACGACTTCCTGTATGATATCACGTCTATCCGTAATTTTCTCATAAGGATATATTGCCGTTTGTAAATAATTATAGAAGTGTATAATTGACGCAGGTTGATGTGGTTTAGGCGGCTTCTTCATTACATACCTTTGTTCCTCACATCGTCCTGGTAATGTTCCTAACAATAAATACACCATATCAGAAGTTAAGTATCCCGGGTAACGTAAATTATCCATAAGCATTCTGAACTTACATCCATTCACAACTACCCCTGTAAGATCAAAGTCCGCTACAGTTGCATAGGAACAATATTCTGTCTCAAATGAATCTATGGTTGTATGTACACGTAAGAAAAGCACACGTTCTCCTTCAATTACTGAGATAAGGTTCCATAACCCACGTGCTTCCAACGTTGTATCCGTCTCAAATATGATATTCTCATTAAGTACGACCGAAGGTGTCAGGACTAACGTATGAGAATAGCCTTTGCTTTCAAGATAGGCCGAAAGTGTGTTATTTTGTTCGGCCGTAGGCAGCGAATACATAATGAAATGTACGGCCTTACCTTTGAGCATATGTTTGTTTGACTCAATAGTATCTATGTAGTCATTCAGGTCGAAATTTAGTCCGTCTTGATATAATATAATGTCTGTCATCTGAATTTCCTCTATTATAAAAAAAAATGGGGATTTACTTCTTACCTCAACCAAGTGAAAGATGGGAGCGATGGTGAAATCCCCGAAAAACCAGGTGTATAAGGAGGTTTAAGGCTTGTTTCTTATCTCTAGGACAGGCCAAGAGTTACGGTACCCGCCTCTGAAAACCGGGAAAGGAGGAGTGTTATGTTAAACCAATTCGTCAATCGGTGAGTTATTTAAGCCATCTACATAGAGACGGTCATAAATGAGAGAACCCCACTGAATGAGCTTCTGAATTGATTTAGTATCTGAGAAAGTCATAATCATACCGATCTCGCTTACACGTTCATCGATAGGTTTCTTTCCTTCAGGATCCGGCTCCAACTTAACCAGAACCAGTCCCGGAACATCACTGAAGTTGAGCTGCGTAATTGCCACATCTGGTGAACTCATATCTACACCTACGACAGAGATTCTACCTGTCTCAGGATCTCGATTTTCTTCCATCTTCGCAATAACAGCGTCGTTGAATTTCTGTAATGCAGTCTTCGGAGTCTCAGCTGCCTCATTCTTTACTGCATCTTCTTTGTTTTCTGCTTGAATATCGTTTGCCATAATTAAAATACCCCTGTTTCTTTACCTTGTACTACGTCCATTACGTCAGATACACTTGGCATACGTACGATGCTTGGCGATACGCCTAATGGCTTAAAGTACGGCTGTGAATTGATTACGTTCTTTGCACATATATTCTTATTGCAATTGTACCCAAAGTGCTCTGGTCTTGTTTCACCCCAGATTACTGTCACGTCTGCACCTACTCCGGTTGTGATGTGCTGCAGCGATGAATCGGTACATACAATTTTAGTTGCATACTTAGCTAATTCATGATATGCCACAAAAGGAATCTGCATCTTGATAGCACCCTCGTAGGATGGTTCATTCTGTAGGGCATAGTGCAAGATTGATGTGTTAGGATATGCCTTCTTCAAAGCGTTAATCAGTTCTTGTCCCTGATGATAGTTTCGATGAATAGGTTCAATATTATCGTTATACACACCCTGCATCGGAGCAATAGGACTCTGCCCGCCACAGAACTGTACAATAATAAACTTACCTAACTGTTTCTTTACATCAGCAACTACAGTGTCTATGTTTGGCATACAGGCTTCAATCTTATCCAGGATTGGAGTGTAATCCATAGCAGGCTTAGAAAGGGTAATATTGTACTCCTGTGCCCATGCATCGAACAAATGATGTTTCTTTTTGATAAAATTACCATTTGAATAAGGTTCTTTCCAAAGTACATCGCACTCATCGTCCAGAACTAATTCCTGGTACAAAGATCCGCCCTGCATCGGAAATGCTTTTGTAACAACTGAACATGAATTAAATACGTCTATGTATGGCGAGACTAAATATAGCTCCTCGTAGTACTTCGCCAATTCAGGTAAGATCGACGTCAGCATTACATTCTTACCTACACCCCCCTCAACTGTAAGGAGGGCTCGCTTGTTTCTAATATCGGACATTACTGTCTCCTAATCTAGGTATAGTGAGGGGCGTAAAGCCCCTCTTGTAAAATCAGGTTAATCTCTGAACATGTACCAATCTTTACTGATCGGCGTTACTGATACAGGTGCACTTATAGATCCGCTGCTCAAGTCCTCCTCGATAACTAACTTCATGTTGTTGATTCGGAGGATGTTTTTGTCGGATTTATGCTCGAAGCCCCAATCAATAGTCTCTAAAATGGCATTCTCGCCTATTTTGAATATCATGCCTTTTTACCTCGTTTCTGCGTCGGCTCTTGTTTTACCACGATCTTTTTCTTGGGTTTATCTACAGGCTTCTTAACCAGTTCGGGTTTACCCTGCTCTGTCTTAATACCCTTGAAAACATCCGTTGCTGCACAAGATGCACAATCTCGATTACATGAGAAGAATACTGTTACATCAAAGTCATCATCTTCGGCGCAATCATCCTCATCCTCGTTCTCGTCCTCGAAGTCCTCATCATCATCCTCGAAATCATCCTCGAAGCCATCCTCAGAGTCATCTTCGTCCAGGATCTCAAGTATACAATCGTCCTCTGTTATAGTTCGATCTGCATCCAGTTCGCAAGTATCCGGGTCAAATACGCACTTATCGCAGCTCTCTTCCTTACATGCCAATCCTGCTGCTGCGGTATACTCTATGCCTGTCTCAAAGTCAACCATGTCCTTCCAACGTGCCTTGAGAATCTGTGCGTACTGTGATAACGTTGCGATCTGCAATCCGAGTAACGTACCCTGTGTTGAATCCTGGTACTTAAGTTTCGAGTACTGACGTGAGAGTGTCTGAATCTTTGCTTCTGCCCAATCCTGCTCAAGTCTTAAATCTTCTACAATGTCATTTAATGTTGCCATGTTATACTCCTGTTTTGAATACATGTTTGATTGGTCAAAGATTTTTGTCCACGACCATATCTTTTTCTTTTTTAAGTCTACTGTTAAATCACATACTTTTTTACAAGGTATTACCTATATCATAATTAACCCTATCTTTAAATTCTTGAGCACGACCTTTATTCCAAGCTTTAAGTTCTCTTAGATATCCGACTATGCGAGAATAAACTTCTGTTTCCTGGTCATATTTCCCAGCTAAAATATCTTTTTTCTTATCCTGGAGTTTTACTAGTTGCTCTTGAAGATCCTTTTTATTCATTCTCATTTGTTTGTTCCTCTACTAGTTTCAATTGTTTTTCGATCTCGACGATTTCTTTATTTATTCTTTCTAATTCCTCAGCTCTACATTTAGGGCAAAATTTTTGCTCTCCATCAAGATATCCATGAATCGGACACACTGAGAAAGTGGGTGATATTGTTAAGTAAGGTAAACGATAGTTTGTAAAAATCGTTTTGATTAACTCAGCACATGCTTTCCAGTTATGAATCCGTTCCCCAAGATATGCATGGAATACTGTCCCCCCTGTATATTTTGTCTGGAACTGATCTTGGATATCCAAGGCTTCGAAAATATCATCAGTGTAAGTAGCAGGTAGCCATGTGCTATTTGTATAATAAGGATCTTCGCTATCATTAGCTGTAATGATACCTGGAAAGCTTTTCTTGTCATGTAAAGCAAGACGATACCCTGTACCCTCAGAAGGTGTAGCTTCAAGATTAAAAAGCAAGCCTGTTTCTTCTTGAAAATCGGAAAGCCGTACATTCATATAATCCAAGAGTTCGTTCGTGAACTTTTGCCCCCATTCATCAGCGATATTATGCTCATCGTTTGTGAAATTACGTATGCACTCGTTGCAGCCATTAATTCCAATAGTATTGAAGAACGTATCGTATGATTGAACATATACCTTACTGTATGGGTAAAACCCACCATTCAGTAAGTTTTCAATAGTCCTACGCTTTATAACTAATGAGTCCTTGGCTAACACCATGAGATAATCAAGTTCCTTATAGAACCCTTCCTTATCCCCTTTAAAACGATACCCGAGTTGTGGCAAATTGATTGTAACGACACCTGTAGATCCAGTCTTTTCTGCAGCTCCAAACAGACCGCCGCCGCGCTTTATCAACTCCCTTTTATCAAGTCTAAGGCGGCAACACATGCTTCTTATATCACTTGGGTTTAGATCAGAATTGATGAAGTTCTGAAAGTAAGGCATGCCGTATTTACAGGTTATCTCAAAGAGCTTTTGGGCATTAGAAGAATACCAGTCAAAATCTTTTGTTATTGAATACGTACAAATAGGGTATGAGAATAAACGCCCATTAGCGTCCCCTTGTTCGAATAAATCCAAAAGAACTTCATTAAATAAATCCATCTCCTTCTGACAATCTTTATACTTAAAGTCAACCTGCTCACCACCAACCCAACAACGGGTTTCTGCGAGATCTGAAGGAACTAACCAATCCAGTGTGAAGTTACTGAAGGGGGCTTGTGAATTAGCCGAAATGAACTCATGTCCATTAATATCCTGAAAGAACACAACTCCATTATCAGTCGTAGGACACCATATTTCGCCATTATATGGTATCTTCTCAACCTCTACAGGTATGTTTACACGTGTCACTGACTCGAATTTTTGTGCTAATCCAAAACCCTCGTCTACAGTGATCGGCACCGTGAAACTAGCACCTTCTTCGAGAAATTCATAAGCACGATGTATTTCACCATTGCCTGTATAAACACGATGTTCGTACGATACTATTTGTTCGTAATCGTAATCCTTGTTATATATTTTTATCAAGAAATCTTTGTCATTTAATTTTCGGGTCATTTTCTTGACAGAATTAAACTCGACCTTACGAGTTTTGGGATTTACGGTATAAACAACTTCTCCAATTTTAATATCAGCACACTGTTTCCAGCCATCCTGCGTTAAGAGTTTCGTTGATAACGGAACACATCCCCACCTACTACTACAATTGAGACCAAATAAAAGTGATTGCACGCATTGATAAACTTCTTTTCTTGAAAGGTTATCTATTTTGATAAATGGTGCTATATAAGTATCTACGCTAGAATAAGCCATTGCACCTGCATTGCAATTCTGTAGTAATCCGTTAAAATTAACTAATTGGTTCACTAATGTGCTTAAGTGCTTAGCTGGCTTAGACGTAATCTTCCCAGGGACCCCACCTATGCCCTTTTTAATCAGATCCAAAAAGTTATGCCCAACGCAATAACACGCAAGCATACTCAAGTCATGTATGTGAAACTTACAATCCCGATGTGCATCACCTATTTCCTTAGGGTAAATCTTATTCAGCCAATAGTTTGCAGTAACTGCGCCGCTATTATTCAGAATCATACCGCCAAGTGAGTAACCTACGGACGCATTTTCCTTAACACGCCAGTCACTTTCGTCTAGATATTTGTCAACCAAGTCGATCGGCTTTATAGTTCGAAGTTGTTCTCGATTATATCTATATTTTATATACGCACGAGCAACATTTGGGTTTTTCTTCATAAGTGCGTTCTCAACCAGGTCCTGAATTTGCTCTACGTTCATCCTATCCGAAAGATCATCCAGAAGTTCTTCACACACGTAACTACCCATGTCAGGCTCATTTATAGCACGGCAGGCCTTATTTACAGCATCTCTGATCTTACATACATCAAAATCTGCCACACTACCGTCTCTCTTAATAACTGTTTTTATATCCATACGTTTATTCCTATGTTTGTTAAGTCAATCCCGAAGTAGGGATATTATTTTCTCTTTCCAGCAGCTTTTTATTCAGGTATAAACTCAAGACGATATGTGTACCCAAGACAGAACGGATGTGTGTCGCGTGACGGGATAAAGCTCGCCTGAATTACATCTGCACCCTGATCATCATCTTCCCCATAAGTACGGCAGAATGTGTAGCTGTTAACGCAATTATCCTGACTCGCACAGTCGAAAAGAACACCTGTGACAGAAATTGAACCCTCTGCCGGGCTTTCATTTATCTCATCAATATCCTGATAAATACGTGCCGTAAACTTTTGTCCTAAATACATAGGAAACTTAGGTGCAAGAACCTGAACTATAAATGTGCTCGAATTACCCCCTGTCAATGTTACGCAAACGTGATTCATGTCTGTCTGTGCTGCTGTTACTGTTAAATTAGAGAAAAACATATATACTCCTTAGTTATCATTTATAATTTCTTGTAATGTTCGTTGTTTACTGAAAGCCAATACACCTTCTTGTACGAGTGTATTTGACCAGTAGTTATAAGACTCGAAATACGGAGTCTTAACACCAATTTGAGATAGCAATTTACTAACATACTCTGCGGACGATGCTATCTCGACCTTTTTGTATACAACCTTATTTACTTCTGCATAGGTCTTGTCATTCAGCATTTCTACAGTTTTGTTCTCGTGTGCCTTGTAGAAATAGATAATAACTTGTATAGCAAAAAGCAGACCCCAATTAAGGTGTCTCATACCTAATGGCAAGTGTTGCAATGCATTCTTGATAAATTCCGTGCGATACAAGGCGAATTCAGGGTAATATGGTTTGATACCAGTTGTCTTCTGCTCTTGTCGTGTTGGAAACATAGCATTTAGTCTTGCCAATCCTGTTAAATTCCGCCCATAAACAGCCTCTCCGGATTCACGATCCAATACCCGCAGCTCAATAATGTCAGCGGTTTTGTTGGATAAATCCAGCTCCTCTACAGGCTTTTTTAGCACTGTAAGATACGATGGGATAAGTGTTACATATTTCTTAGTTGCACTACTCAAGAAAGTCTTAAACTTATCCAGTATATTTGTACCATCATACTCATACAGGAAGAAATCAATATCCTTATTCTGCATATTCTGCTCCTTACCAAGGCTGGTTGAATTCATCAGCAATACCTTCTTTCGATGCCTTACGAGTTTTAACAGGCTTTACCTCATCCGGGTTCACAGCTTCTGTTGTGCCGTCCTCGTATTTAACATTGATAGTTATCTGCTTGATGTCTTTTTCTGACTCGGCTTCAATTTTGAATTTCATGTTGTCTCCTTTGGTTCCTCGTATCGATACCACTGTCGAGATGCAATCATATCCGCATAATGCAAGATAGGTATCTCTTCAGGCAAGGTATCAGCTATATCATCGAACTCAGGGTTATCAAAACGCCCCATATGTCCTCTGACCATATCAGCTATAGAATAGACTTTTGACTTGAGTTCTTCTGTCGGCATATTCGTTGCCTTAAAGTCGATCTCATCAGCAGCCCGTTTCGCATGATCCTTAGCAGTCCATCGCGATGAAGTACTGTATTTCCACATGTCATGCAGAATCGCAGCAGCATACAAGCCATCCCAATCAAGAGACGGGCGCGCTTCCTGAATGGCGGTCAAAATAGTTACTACAGCTTTAACATGTCTTACGAGGCCACCCTCACCCAATGCGAATGGAGGGTGATGTTTTCCTGTACTTGAAGCCGGTTTTTCGTAGTTGATAGGATTGACGTGATGGTCTAAGAGATCAATGACCAAATCACGTATCTCAATACTGGAGATCCTATCTAGTTCTTTTTTGAATATTTCGGATCCGCGCACTGTATCTCCTTTGTAAACCGTTCAATCTGCTTAGGTTTTAACGGTTTAAACAAATATTGTGACATAGTTGTTGAATATAACTTGTCATCACTACTTTTAGATTTTTTGGCTTTTTCACGATTTTCTTCGACTTTTTCCTCAGATTTTTGGGAATTTTCCTCTAATTTTTGGAAATTTTCATGATTTTTAGGAATAATCCTGACTTTTTTTGCAAACTTAGGACAATCTCTCATAACGTACCCTAAAATGTATGCATTAGCAGGATTATTGAGATCTACTACCAATCTTGATCCCCATTCCTTAAGGTACTGCTGAAGACCATATCTAGTTGCAGCATTCAGATTCTTAAGTATAGCTTGCAGTCCTTTTTTCTCATGCCAAAAATGAGCTCTGAAGTCGAAGTACACAAACATGAATGGAACAAGCTGATTAAGCAGCTCATTCCATCCAAATGTAATCTTATGATGATAACCTAACCAAAAGTAAAAGTCTTCTTCCGGCATACCATCTTGATACATAATCGAGTGGTTTGTTGCCTGATAAGATGCCCCCGCCAACATAAGTACCGACTTAGCCCGACGTTTGGACGGATTTAGGAGAAACTTTGCATAATCTTGGCTAATTGAGCAGATATTCCTATACTTTTTATACACTGCCTTGAGATGATCCGGAACCACGGCTGAAATCAAATAATATTGATACAGATGTTTGGGCGGATCCGGCAATGTTGCCCAGGTTAACTTCACTGACATATTAGTGCTCCTCGAAGTAGTTTATAATTTCTCCATCACTTACATACCGTTCAACTTCCGATCCATCTTCGTCCAAAAGTAAGAGCGTAGGTGCGGCTTTAACTTTATACTGTATTGCAAAGTCACGCCCCTCATCTTCGGACGCATTTAGGATCGTAATGTCCGGAACGGGATGTTGATCTAAATATTTCTCTACTTCTTTGCACTTTCGACATGTCTTTGATTCAATTAAAACTTTTTTCATACCTTACATCCAAAAACAGGGCCAACTTACGAGCCCCTTAAATTCATATGATGATCCATAAAGGTCTGTCATGGCATCATCGAGTCCTGCTATGGTTCTGGATGATTGTACGTATCCGTAATTGAACAAGTGATATTCATTCTCGTCCTTGAACTTATACACACAATCATAATGCCAGAACGCAGGTTTAGCACTTAAGTCTGCATACCCGCGTGTCTTACAATACTCCAACTTTTTGCCATAGATCTGTCGTAACTTTTGACATACGTAATGGCCTACGTCATCACAGTCACCAAAGTCGGCAAAGAACTCAATGTCATAGTTATTATGATCAAACAAACCTTTCGGACCGTCCCATTTGTAACGATAGACATCCTTAAAAAAGGCTCTGAGGTCATCAACTGAAGCAGTAATATTCCATTTTTCCTGATTACCCTTATAACGTGCGTACGCCTGTTTATTAGAGCGTAATACAAATAAATACTTTATATGCACCAGGAATCCGAATAAATTAGCCCAAATTACCCGCAAACCATGATGCAGGTACCACATAAAGCCTTTTTTAATTCCTTTCACAAAACGATTCATGCTTTTTCCTCATTTTTCTCAGCAAGATGCAGCTTAGAGAGCACAAAATGATTCAAGAACATCGCATTACACAATACATGAGCAATGTGCGGTAGACCTGAGTCCTCATCCAAGCCTTCCGGATCATCCATGTACCTGCATAAGTGCCGTAGTAATGCACCTACATACCGATCGGCTGAAACACGTGTCCATGTCCATTCGCCATACTTTTCGGCACCGGAGGTGAGAACTTTACCCAGGGATTCGTATAAAGACGTTGGAATAAGTTCCAAACGTGGCTTACCCGCATCCGTCTTTACACGTTGGTCCCTCTTGTCCTGATTATCATCCTGCGTCTCGGATGTCACTTGGTCAAAAAGGTGTTTTACATAATTGCTCGTAGATTCAACATACGGATATACCTGGTTGTCTTTCGGGTCGATACTGTATCCCATACTTGGGTCCGAATACGAATATCGAGGTATAGCCTCCGTTCTATCACTTACAGACATATATTACTCCTTTGACTTGTGAATTCCAAACATCATACCGAGAAACAATAATGTAATAGCAACTGAAATCACGTTAAACACCCATAAAAAATGAGCAGGGGATTTCGATGCAGCGTCGGCAATAGATGCAAATAACAGCACAAATGCATTCACAAGCTGAACAGCAACCGTGCAGATATAAGTCCATTTGTTCTGAAAAAACTTTTTAAGCATTTTTATCCTCTACAATTCCTAAGATTTCTTTGGCCTCAATAATATAATATTTCTGACCATCTTCTTTATACTCCTCGAAAGCTGAGCTCTTATTGAAGTAGACTTTAGATCCAACCTCAATATTCCGGAACTTTTCTTCCATGTTGTCGCTGGTTGCTACAACTTCCGCAGTAGCCATCATCGTGGGTTCCGGTTTTTCCAAAATGAACCCTGACGCTGTTGTTACGTTCTCTTGTTCTTCCGGAGCCTTTACCAGAATCCGGTTTCCTATAGGTCTTAACATAGAAACTCCTTGTTAATTATTTTTGTTATTTGTTTAGACAGCACTATTTACAAAGTAGATTGTAATAGTAGTTTCTGTCTTAATAATCGTATCACTATCTTTCTCTTTAGCCAACAGTGTGATTACTTTCGGTGTCTCAGCCACAACTTCTGCCTTAATCCAGAGAATGATGTTGCTGCTGCCTGAGAGACCAAGATCCTGTGCTTCAGTAAACTCACTTGCCGGCAGCTTCTCACCGTTGTAATAGATATCAGCACTTGTATATGACTTGCCTGTATTAACTACAAGAGCAACCCACTTCGCCGTACCCTGACTTGGATTTGATGATTCGCTCTCCTGTAGTGCACTTAAAGCACCTGTAACCGTAACTGTGTCACCACTCTGTGTTACTGTAACGGCATCCTGGTTAGCCTTACAGATATCTTCATTAGCATCCTTTGGTGCATTAGCAGACGGCAGCTTTGTGATCTGTACGTTCAACGGAGTAGGATCACTCGAACCTGTCAACTCAGCATACAGTGCATTATCGATCTTAGCTTTCATCGTACTTGACTTCTCAACCTCGTCCTTTGTAGCCGTAATCGTAAGTACACCTGTCTGTGCCAATGTAGCTCCTGATGTAAATGACAATGTAGTACCACTTACGTTCCAACCTTCTGCATCTGTCGAGAGTACCAATGTAGGATCACTACCTTCCTCAACTACCTCAATCAAGTCAGCAAAATCAACTGTCTCTTCTGTGATCTTGAAGATATAATTCTTCTTGTTACCCTTAAAATCAACACTAAGGAGATCTGCAACTGCGCCCGGATCATCGTCCTCTGTATAATCTGACAGACGTAATACTTTCTTCATATCTTTAATAAGTCGATAAGTCAATGGTTTTTCAGTTTTTGTCTTTGGAACGAGGAATGCCCAATTTTTGATGAACGTACGACAATTATTTACGATTGCGTTAGTCTTGTTCATACGTACGTTCTCATACAATCCCTTAAGTTCGTTCTCATCCTCGGGTCCTTCATACACGGCCAGGTTTACTTCCTCGCCCTTCTTGTTTTTGAAGTTACTAATTTTCATGTTTTTACCTCTTTCTCTTTGGTAATGTTATATAAAAAAGTGACAAAATCTCCCGCACGTTCATACATCGAAATAGTTCCTGACGTTCGTTAGATTTATGTTTGAATTACGTTTGGCTTGTCTTGAGGAGGCTTTTATACGTCCTCTTCATAAGTAAGAGGAAAGTCGCCTCTGACGCGTATTTTTTGAGAAAGAAAATGTCGTAACTCATTTATACAAACGTAATTACATACGTATTTTACGTGAGGACTAGAACAAAAGTTGTAAAGAGGGTCATATTCTAGTACAAAAGTAGAAAAAATTAGGTAAAAAGCAGGTCAAAACAAGTCAAAAATTTGCAAAAAATTTTGACGCGTAACTCACGTAGATACGTGACTTTTTTTCGAATGTGTTACCTAATGGAGGGAGTAGGCCCTTTAAGTGGGGTGTGGATATAGAGTGTATGTGTCTAAGTTTATGCTACGTACTAACGTTAGTACGAACGTACGGATTAACGTATGAGACGTAAGTTTTTTGACTTATATTCCAGACCTGCATCTCCCCCACCGGCCACCCCTTAATAGTGGCCGTGGGGGTGGAGGGATACATATTATGCAAATTTTTGTAACAAATATCAAAATTTTTGTAAAAAGTACTTGACTTACGTAGTGAAATATGCTAATGTATGAATTATGTAAATTAATGTGCCTAGACACTTTTTAGCTAAAACCCCTTTAAATGGGGGTTTTAGCGCTATTTTTAGCAAAAAAGACCCTCTCTGGCACTATATCGCTTATTTATAGAATAGGAGCTGTCACACAAAATGCAACGATACGTATTCAAATTAACAAATGAACTGTTAACCGTTTCAAGAATGTTGGGTTTGAATGAGGTTTATAATCCTAACATAGATATCATTGATCGAATCTTCTACGACTATTTTGCTAAGAATCATAATATGTCTGCGGAATTATATCATGAACTAGATCATGTCTGTACTCAGCTATTCTTTTCCACAGATAAGATTAGTCGATATTTTCGAATGCTATGGGAAAGATATGTCACTGCAAAACCTACTTTACGTATTAAACGACGTGAGTATGAGCAGTTCTTCTCGCAGCAGACGTTAATTCCTAACAATACGTCCCCAAAAGAAGTGAAAGCCGCCTATGACCTGTTATACACAGAACTGATTAAATATATTCAGGAAACCTTTGCGATTACAGCAACGAAAGCCAATGTAGGTCTGATATACGAACACGACACAGATCTATCACAAGAACTAAATCATTTTGTAATCTATAATGCACAAAAAATATTCAAGAAATTAAAAAAGACAGAACAAAACGTACGATTAAAACATAAGTCTGCATGTCAGAAACTGGAAACACTTCATCATCTTGGAACATCAAAAGACTGGATCGATTTTGAATGCGAGTTCCGAAAGATAGAAACAAAAGTCTGCAGTATACTCGAAGAGTGGAATATTCAGACTAAACAAGAACCGGAATCCATGGCAACTTTTAGTAAACGAGCCAAGTTAAATATCATTCATCTGTTTCAAGAGACATTTCCCGGAGTCCAAGTCCATACACGGCAACTTTGGGGTAAAATCATAACATTAAACCGACGTAGGCCATTAAGTATATCTTAGCAGCCATTACGTACATTAATCAATATACTGGAGCGATATCCTGAAAAACGAATACGTGAGAAACAGGAAGTACTTAAAGCACGTACGTCTTTCTTTACGGACGATTTAACATTCACATAATAGGAGCAAGTCATGATAGGCGATATTTCAACATACGAAGCAGAAGACGCAGAGTTCACGATGCCTGAGGAGGATTTAAGAAAGGAGTTCATGAAACTTTCGACGACTTCCCATAAAGACCTCGCCCAACTCTCTCAAACACCTGCATCGGGCTCAAATACTGCTCTAGATACATTATACAAAGCAATCTCTGAAAAATACGGCGTAAACGCTCAACATAAAGACTTACAGTCCTACATGAGTTCCATTGCCGAAGAGACTAAGCTTGATAAGGCCATTAACGATGCAATTAGTGCAAAGGTTATCGATTCTCTGGTAACTCGAGCAAAAACCCGTATGATAGTCTCAACCACACATGTTCTTGAGAGAATACAGGATCTGATCGAAGAAGAGGCCGCAACAACAGGAGTAATAACACCAGAACTTATAGGAGTAGCACAGAAGAACCTCGAATGGATCTCAGCACTTGGTAAAATACGTTCTGAAGTTACTATACAAGATCCGGATAAAGCAATTCAACGTGCGATATCCATGGACAAACGTGAGCATCCGGAGAAATACAACGATAACGCTGCCGAGGCTACGCCGGATATGAGCAGCAATATTGCATTTATTCAGCAGGTTCTTGCCTCTATCGATGAAAGCGAGAAAGCAAAGGCTGAGAACAAGATAAACGAACAGACAGAGGTAAAGAAAAATGCAGAAAATATACCTAAACCTGAATTTTGATGGTGCAGCTCCTTTGCCGGGTGGAGAGGGTACCGTAGGTAATGTACAAGGTACCGGTTTACATAACATAGGTTCCGGCGACAGTAACTCACAGGTTAATGTGATGCGCCGAACTTTAACTCAAACAGACAAGAAACATTTCCCGAGACGACAACTCTATTTCAATAAGGCTTTCAGCAAGTATTTCAAGTACTTCTCTGACGATGAGACCTCAATGAAAACTCCTCCAGACACCAAAGAGTTGGAAGATCAGAGTAAGAATCTTATGAAACAGGCGGAAAATATAGCAAAACCGATCAAATTCAGTGCTGTCCCAGTTACCCACGAATTAGCTCAGTATCTATTCAACCTTTGGACACAAGGTAACAGTGCTCTTGGCGCAAAGAATCTGGTACATGATTATAATCAGGCAGGAAACACTATGAATCGAGGTGTCCAGATCCAAGGCCAGGGCGGAAATGCTATGGCCCAGAAATCCACCGACGGTAAATCAATCTGGTATAAGGGTCAACAATACACTGCTGATCAACTTAAGGGTATGAAGGCCGGTAATTAATCCCATACGTAAGGAGGTGCAAGTATGTTCTATTCACCAGCACCTACGTTTCCCATCGTTCCGCGCTCACCTTTGGGCCTGAACCAACGTCCGAAGATAGTCGAATTGTTTGAGCAGGCACGTGAGCCAAAAACATGGGCAGAACGTGTGGGCATATTCAAGAAAGAAAAACCATTACATGAACGTCACCAGATGCTACAGAACCTGGCCGAGTCATACCCGAACTATAATGCATTTTTGGTTGGGGATAAGTCACAGGTACAGTTCTCACGATTACCCTATAGATCATATAATTTTGGACTTTTCGATAGTATCAAAGGCATGATCGCTGGGTCGTCTCAGAACAAAGCACAAACACCCGCACCCGATCTATCTCATGGAGCACACAACTACGGGAAGTGGAAGTACAATCGAGACACCGGTTATATTACATACGGATGCGAAGGTGCTACTGACAGTAATGGCAGACAACTCGGCGGCGGCAACTTATCCCCACAGCAACAACGGGAAATAATCTCTAACTCCAGGGGTAAGATTGACGCAACAGATTACGGGCGAATCGTAAACCAGCATCTAACCAATACGTATGGAAAGATACAAGCATACAACGAGCAGACCGCACCTAAATTAACAAAGGACAAATCGGTTTTCAAGGAACAGACCGTAACCCCGATTACTACACGTTATCAGGGACGTACGTCTGTTGCCCAAACGCCGACCGCAACGCCAATGAATATGAGCGAGAAGTGCGGCCTAAGTGAGTGTAATAAGGGCGGATTCGTTAACTTTGCACTATTCCAGAGTACAGTTCTCACAAAGATGAACCGGGCACCGTCAACCGACCTATTCAAGCAGAAAGACATGACCCCGCCGTCTAATCCACTTGATGCCGAAATACAAAAGGTATCTCAGGAAATAAAAGACCAGAGAGGGAAAATCGCAAAGCTTACAGGGGATTGGCACCAGGCTGACGAGACAAAGAAACCCACATTGAAGGTACAGATCGAAGAAGGCAAAAAGAAATTGGCTGACCTTAACGGACGTATGGCTGACGCAAGGATGCAGAAAGCAAAGGCTGCAGAAATGAAAACCGGGGTGTCCACAGTGTTAACCTCTGAGCACATCCCACATTCAGCCAAGGACGTGTATCTATATTCACAATTCTTTTCACATCTTAGGGATCGATCTTAAGGGGGGGAACGATATGACACAGAATGAAAAAGCAACATGGTTAAATCGTCTACTTGGGGACGAACTTATATCTCACCTTCAGTACAAGATCGCAGCTCATAACGTGATTGGACCTGATTATGATGCATGTAAGGCCGAATTTACGGAACATGCGGACGAAGAGTATGAGCACATGGGTATACTTATGGACAAACTTGTGGAAGAACATTTGCCCATAGATCAAGGACTTATACACCTGATCAATAATTCGTACTCAGGTTATGATAAGCAGGTCGGACGTTCATCTGCACAACTTTTAGCCCATCATCATCAGGCCGAAGTTAACGCGATACGTGCATACAAACAATTCTTACATGCACTTGGCTGTGAAGACCCCGGACTCAGAGATAAGATCAAAGAGATTCTGAATGATGAGTTAAAGCATAGGACAGATCTGGAAAAGTTGGAATCCTCAGTAAACGGACGTACGGATAACTTAGTGAACTCTCAAGAGCTCTTCTCCCGTAAGTCTGATCTCTCCCGTAGGTCTGATCTCTCACGTAAGCCCGATTTACGTACGCGATATCTTACGGCCTTATCTCGGGTCTAATGTTGAGGTGAACCCATGAAGATATACGTATTTTCCGAACTTGGACTGTTTTCCGGATTTGAACCCGGAGAACGTGCCCCACGTCTGGAGAACTTGGGCGGTAATTCATCCAATCCTATGAATGACATCTTGGCAAAAAGTGCACAAGCAGCAGAAGAAGCTAAGTGGAATAAGTCTAACAAGCTGGAAGAAATTAAAGCTGATTTAGCATATCGTAGACAACAGCAGAATGAATATCGTGATGAGCTTAAGTTCCTCAAGAATAAGGCCAAAATTATGAAGCAGATGGGTATAACGTCCATGGATGACAATGGGGGTACACAAGGGTATGCTCCAACATATCAAACGCCTCAAGCGTATACACCGATGTATGCTCAGCCCTATCCTCAACAGTACGGTATGATGTAATATTAGAACAACGGAGTATAAATATGGGAAGTGCAATAACTGATATAGACAGAGACCTTAAACAGTTGGCCGAGAATATCATTGATGGCCGTATCGACACAAACGATATTGCTACACTGACCTATTATGGCATGCGTTTAATGTCAGCTGTAGAAAAACTTGAACGACCTATGTTGAATACGTCGTTTATATACCAAATGAAATTAATGAAACAAATACAGCGTCTTAAAATGGCTTTAGCGATTATTAAAGCAAAAATCATAGAAGCACAGGGAGACGGTTGTATATATTTCAGTGACCTAGCCAAAAAGAACAAAGACCTGAAAAACAACCCTATTGTAAAAGAACTAGACAAACACAGAATGCACGGAATGATGTTGATCAAAGCTATCAAGATAACCTCGGGAGACACAGGAATGCCCGAGCTTGCAGTGTCGAACTTCATTAAGAACAATGAGGTGGATTATCCAAAAATTGACGAGACAAGCATGAGTTACCAGGAAGGCCAAAAAGATGCTAGAAAACTAGTTACGGCTCGGGTACAAGCAGTTGGTGACAAGATGTATGAATCTCAGAAGGATTTCCTTAGACTTCATCCTAAGCAGGACAAGGATTCGTTATCATATATAGCCGGATTCTCTAACGTCGCATCCACAGCATTCTCACGTTCGTTCCTAGATCAAGAACGTATGAAGGGTAACTTTCTGGCCAATGTTGACAAATATATATAAACTATTTTTTAATATACAAGGTGAACAAATATGAGACTTTCACATGATGAATATATGTCTGCAGTTAATGCTAAGATTAACGCAGCAAAAGATGACCTAATGAAAGCCGGTAACAATGACTTAGTAGGCTTTTCAAATCGAGTTGACCGTTTGAGTAAATCAGCAGAGAACTTGTATTTCTCTATGGGTGACGATTGTTTCGACCCGGTACACGCAGCATTCACATACTTCTCAAACAAGCCTGGCTTGAATGATGTAACAAACGTAGCTGCAGTAGATATTATCGATATTGGTATTCAGGCTACACGTCAGTCCGTTATGGGTTATCTGACAGTTGAGCGAGCTATGGATAAACCTGTTGATATTGCATGGTATCAGACCTTGATCGCTCTGAACGATGCAGGCGGTTACACTAAGGATGCGGAGGTGTTCTCACCATTCAGTCCTATCTCTCCGAAGATTAACCTCGGACCTACATCACAGACGATCGATTTTACGTCTGCTGATTGGGCGCATACTGCAGGTACTAATGAATACACATTGACATTCTCAGGTGCTACAGCTGATAAACCGTTGGTAGCTCGAAGCATTAAGCTTGTAGTTCTTAACGGTGATGCGAAAGTTGCTACAGCAGCTGACCTTAAGGGTATGGATGAAGCTACAAAGACTGGTACATTGTATTGGGATGTAGCTAGTATCTGTAAGAACGCAACAATCAATTATGAGACAGGTGTTATTACAGTAATTACTAACGAGGCTGATGCACTTGATAGCTTGAAAGTAAAAGTAACAGCAAACATCGAGCGAACTGCTCAGAAGTCTGGTGCCAATACTTTGAAAGTTAAGCCAAAGACCACAACAATTCAGTTGGTTGCTAAACCGAACCGAATTATCCTCGAGAACAGCTTCGAAGAGAATGCTTACATGAATAAGCAGGCTTTCAATCTGGCTCAGAAAGGTATTCAGCTTGACTTTGGTAAGCGTGCAATCAACCAGCTGCTCCAGACATTCGTAGCATATCTTGATTTCACATCTGTATCTGCTACATGGGATGCCGCTATTAAGACTGCAGATAAGACACCGGTTACAGAGTTGGATCTGACAGACTATCTGTTAAGTTCTTCTCAAGCTGCTACAAAGTATGACTTCATCAACCAAGCTATGCTGAAGTTGAATGATGATCTGCTTGTACGAACAGGTAAGGGTGCAACATGCTGGCTCGTAGATAGTGAAGCTGCTCGTGTTCTTGGTAACTGCCAGGCTCACTTTACAGCTAACCCAACACTGACAAGCAACTTGGATGGTGTTGTAGGTACATATATGAACCTGCCTGTAATTCGACATCACGTTCTTAATGGTGTTGTTGATGATGCTCTGTACGCAGGTAAGGATCAGGTACACGGTCTTGTAATCGCAGTATTTAAGTCTGATGATGGTCAGGCAGGACCTACAATGTATGGAGAATATTTGCCTCCGTTAACAAGTAATAAAAACCTGGGCGGGTTTTGTTACATAGCGGCGTAATATGGTGACATATTATAGTCTGTAAGTATAGCACTGCTTACAGAGGGTACAGATCTCGTGAATTGCTGGAAATCCGCGAAGATACTAATACCACAACGTAATCTGAAAAGATATACGTGAAGGTTTGAGAAATTAGTATTATGTGGTAATCAGCAGCCAAGCCTCTAATTAGGTTAAGGAATCCTATATGAGGAAGGTTCAACGACTATCCCGCGAGGGAGTAGGGATGTTTCCCGAAGTGCGAGACATCTTGTGCGAAAATACAAGATGAAGATATAGTCTATTCCGATAAGAAATTATCGGGCAGGTAAAAAAATATAAAATTTTTCATATTTAGGCTTGACTTTTTATAAAAAGTGTAGTATAATTAAATGTAGGTTGTTAATTATGACGACCCAAATTTAATATATAAAACTTTACATAAAAGGGAGGTCCTAAAATGATAATAAAAGGACAAGAAGTTAATTTGAGTGGTGCTCAGTTAATTAGAGCATTATTAAACGATGAGTTTGGGTATAAACATATCTGCTCTTGTGGTAAGGAACAAACGTACGCAGGCTGCAAGACAATGTTAAAGGTTGCAGCTGAGAAGGCAGCAGAGATTGATCATGATTTTATATGCTCTGATTGCCGAAAACGACGTCCTTGTAGAATTTGGGGCGTAACTTATAGTTCAGTAAAAGAAGCGGCCGAAAAAACCTATGACCCTGATAAATGCCAATGTACTCAGTGTCATAAAGTATTTACCCCTAAACAATGGTATCAATGGTGTCAGCGTTATCTACAACATCAAGATCTAGCTGGGCGGCCTTTATTATGTCACTCTTGCATGAGTTCAGTCATTCGTACTGAACTTAACGAACGTGACCATGAGCTTCTATCACAGCAAACTAGAGAACGCAATTTAAAGAACTGGAAGGACCCAGAATACCGACAAAAGATGACTGATCAAGCTACTGATTATTTCAATAAGTTTATGAAGGAGCAATCGTCACTATTAGCAACGGAAGAAACTCTCAATGTGACTAATGGTATTTTGTCATCACTGCCAAACATTTTAACTCGATTAACGACAGACACTACAGAAGAATTTGATATTCAGAGGGGCCGCTATGTCTTTTCGAGGCTTAAATCATCAACCAATGATTTAACCAAGACAGTTGCTCAGTTATATGATGAAATTTTAAATTCCATAGATTTATCGTTTGATAAATATCTAGCAAGGTATAATACCCCCTTCTATCAATCCGAAGAAGATGCTAATTTTTATCAAAACATCAAAACTATACTAGATAGTCATCATATAAAGAACCAACTTTATCTGAATTTCATTTCACGGTTTTCACGTCAAAATGGCAATCATCACATTCTATTGCGTAGTATTGAGGAAAACAGCTATGGGTTTATTAGGGTTAATCCTATAGAACATATGCAAGCCCATTTTTTCTTAATGTTGGATAATTTTACGCATAGATTAGGATGTAATATGTGTCAAGAAAACAATTACAAAGTCTCAATAATTCAGCTCAAAATATTTATTGCCTTTGCTTTCATGGCACATAAGACTGCAGTAGGCATTACCGATCTTGAGCTCTTGTCCGATATTAATAGGATTGTTAAAATACAGTGATAAACAATTTTAATGAACTGCCCTGCACTAAGATTCAGTGCTCCCCGCCCTCAATTACGACAATCCGTCACAGTTCAGCCAGGCTCTCTTGAGCATGTCTACAACTGAGTTACTCGTACCTGAGTTCGCAACATTCATGACATTCCTTACATCTGACCTGAGTGCAGTCTAAGAGTAATTGAATAATGGCCGTGCATTTACGTGCGGCCATTATATATCTATGCAATACTATGAGGAAAATATAAATGCTAACATTTGATAATGAAGGTAATCTGGTATGTACGTACCAGAACTTTGCTGAGGAGTCTGCAAATCTTCCTGCAAAGTATTCAAAATTACGTGCTGCATGGGGCAAGGTTCGAGGGTCTCAGGCATATGGTAAAGCTGTAAAAGGCGCTAAATTGGCAGGTCTAGGTGTAAATACAGGTAAGAAATCTGATTATGCTAAGAATATGGGAATTCGTGCTGCAGAAGGTGCTGTTATTGGTACTACGGGTGGTGCAATTGCTGGAAATATTCATGGCCATGCAAAACGAAACAAAGAAGGTGAAAAAGCACGACAGGAAGCTTCAACAGGTTTGAAGAATCGATTCCTGAATGCAGTTTTCAAGGATCGTTTGAACAACATTGAGAAAGCAGCACGAGATAAAGTTTCTATTGGTAAAGAGACTCTGAAGGGCGCAGGTATAGGTCTTGCAGCTGGTACAGCTACAGGTGCAGGTGCAGGTGCATTAGAGACATTCTTGAAGCATAAAGGCAATGAAAGTAAATGGCTAAAGAATGCATCTAAAACTGCTGGCGAAAAAGGTTCTAAAGCTATGCTCAAAGAGCTCAAGGGATCTAGTAACTATCGAGCCAAGAAGGGTTATATAAACAACCAGGGACTCACACGTTATGAGAAAGATGAGTAATTACAAGGAGGGGATCTAGAAATGGAACAATATTTCCAATTTAGTGCTGACTTTCAGCCTATTCGACCAGTAAACTTTGGTGTAGGCGGAGCAATTACTGGCGTGCTTCAGAATGAGCTTCCTGTATATCGTATCTATAATGGATATAAGAAACAAAAGGCCTTGAATAAATATGGACGTGCAAAAACAAGTGCTAAAAGTCATGCGATCCACCATGCGGTTTTAAATAATACTTTCCCGGTATTAAAGATTGGTGGTTCAGCATTACATGGGTATACGTCTTCTAAATTCGAGGATCTTCGTGATGATCTCGCAGCTAAATATCTACGAAAACATCCTAATGCTTCTCAATCTGAAGTTAAGAAGGCAATTAAAGATGCTTTATATAATGATACTGCTAGCAAGTTCATTAAGAAAAATGAAGCTGCTAAGATGAAACGTTTGGCGGAGAAGAAATCTTAATACTTTTCTTGATACGTAGGTGATGCATATGATTGATAGTCTTGTAGATAATTTCATAAAATATGCATCAGTCTATTCACAAGCACTTAAAAGATATGCGGCTCTGTATGGAAAGGATGCGACCTATTTAAAGTTGCCTGATAATTCCACTGCAGACCCATATCTTGTTGCTTTAGGTAAAAACAAAGTAAGTTTCGACTATGCAAATCCAATTATTAAAAAAGTACCAACCAAAATGATCGCAGATTACGCCGACTTATACCGGAAATATACGTCTGAAATGATGGATGTATATCTCTATTTTAGTATGGACGCACCGGTAGTAACGTCCGGCGATTTGGTTATGTTCACAAAAACAGGTAAAGACATTCTCATCTATCGTATTAATGAAGCTACGGAAACGTACGCTGATCTTTTGTACCGATGTAACTTACACTTAGTACAAAACAAGCATGTAACATTGGGGCGAATAGGTGAGAAAATAGAGCCTGAATCTGGAGAACATGAATCAGAAACAAATACTGAAGATAGTAACGATACAACTGAAGATAGTAACGATACAGGAGTTATAGCATGATTGATATTAATACAGGAGTAGGTAACAAATTAGGACAAGTAGATGTTCCGGATAAAGACCTGATTAATGCTATAAAGCAATCAAAAATGAACTCCGGAATAACTGTTATAAATAATTCAGAAAAATCAAACGGGAATATAGTAACCTTAAATTTATCGGACACATCTGTACTCAACGATGTAAATCAACGATACAACTATTTAACGACCTATGTATTCAGCCCACAAAAAGAGGAGCCGCAGGTCATAATGAGGTAATAGCATGTTAGACGCAGCAATTAATATGACTCTACGTGGGTTTGGGGATACAGTGACTGATATTTTGGTTGCATCACCTCAGACATCTAAACATTTAAGGAATTACATAAGTATGTCCATGAAGGACGGTAAGAAGGAAGACGCCACGAAACTATTGAATGCTTTAGAGGAAACTGCAAAGCAAAAAGCTATTGCACGCGTAAATTTCTCTGAGGATGGTGAAGTGGATTTTTCTACCGCATGGGCTATAGATAAAGGGTGGCTACTTGCACGTAATTTCAAGATTCACCCTTTAATGATCGTAGCCTTACTGGTTGCCTTCATATTTTCATTATTACAGATCCCCAACCTAGGTTTACGTATTGGGAATCTCTTACGAAACAAATTTCATATCTCACGTAAAGCTCAAGTAGCTGTTACTGAGGTATTCAACTTTTTATCTAAGATAGCTAAAGATGTAACATCGGCCTTCTCTTCTGTATTGAAGTATTTGGCACCTGTTACCCCAATGTTATCGATCACACCATTCCAGGACACTTTGCTTAACATATCTCAAGACTCACGAACAAAAGGTGCGTTCCAAAGAGTAGTAAGTAAAATGGACGCACGAGATAGGAAGATAATCGATTCATTAACAACAGGAACTCGATCACGTAGTTTCTCTCAATACCAGTTCGCACAAATGCCTTTTAATCCTAGGCTACGTGGACAAACCATGATGGAACAAGGAGAACCTAGTGACGTAGATGAGATCTTAACTATAATACGAGTTATCACACAAATGATTTCATTCCCAGGGATAGGCCAGATCATTATGATTTTTGCTAGCCAGTTCATACCGATTTCAATGCTAACCGTACTCATAGGAGGCGCTCTAGTTGGTGCCGGTGGATCCTTAGCAACGAAAGGAATAGATTCTGTTCAGAGATTAAGGGACCAGATGGTTGCTTATAACTCACTGTAAAGGAGGTATTTAACTATGTGGAGTCCGGATAAAGAACAGAACGCGATACAACGTCGTCAGCAATCGATGTTAGCTAAAAACATCAGAAACTCACGTGATGCCGTATATCAGCAACACTTGGATTCAACACCATACATGCATACAAGTAATGCTATTTCCAACACTTTAGGGACTGTTGGTAATATTGTAGGTCAGAACGTAAATCCATTATTAGGTCAAGGTTTACAAATGTTGGGCGAACGTCCTGACTTGGTAATTGCCGGAGCGAATACCCTTGGAAACGCGCTCGGAGGCGAGAATACCGCTGCCGGACGTATGATCCAAGGTTTCGTAGGTAATTATTACAATGACATGAACGCTGCTGATGATAAGGCCCTCAGCGAGTACGTTCGAAAGATTGTCGGGGCTTATATGACTGACAATCGTAACGCCAACCCTAGAAAGGTAAAATGGCGAATAATAAAGAATATTAAAGAGGGACGGAACCCTTATTACAAGTTAAACGGACGTCTTAGACCTGAGTTAGTTAACATGTCAGAGCGAGTCAAAACTATCTATAAGTATGACGCCTCATTGATATATATATAAAAAGGGGGATTAGGTTATGGGACGTAAAGCAAGACGTGCACTGCAGAAAACCATATACGCTCTTCATGACCCCATCGTAGGCAAGGCTTTAAAAGGCGGTGTTGGTGGTGGTGTTATTGGGGGGCTTATCGGGAACTATATGGCTGAACATGAAAAGGCCAAACGCGCTGATGCTGCAAGAGAAAAATATAATAAAGGTTTAATTAACAAAGCTATCAATGTAGTTGCTCGTAATCGACTTTCTAATAAAGCGGAAGAGGCTCGAAATACAGTTGATAAGAAAAAATACATTCTCAAAGGTGCAAGCATAGGCGCGGCAACAGGAGCAACTGCAAATGTAGGTAAATACCTATATCAAACACATAAAAAGACAAAGAATATTGCTAAAGAACTTGAAGCTCGAAAAGAGGGTGAGAGTGTCGATGACTACATCACGTCTGATAAAGTTAAAGACATTTTTGCCAGACACGAAAAAGGTGATGAGTCACGAGATGCTGTTGCAATGTGGATGCTCAATAGAAAACTGGAGCGTAAGTTCGGGAAAGATAAAAACCCGATAAAAGAAAATGGTATTACTTATCTTCCTACTAATGAGGATTGGAGCGATCACACGGTTCCGGTTGGGAAATACATTCGGTTATCCCGTGCGAATAATGCTGCACATGAAAGACAACACATTGACGATTATGAAAAATTTGATCCGCACTCGGTAATTATGCGTCGTGAAATGGAAAAAGCCAAAAATCAGAAGGAAAGAAATGAGATTCTGGAACAAAGGGACCATCCACACGACGAATTTCGGGTTAAAGGTAAGAATAACCCTTTTGCTATAACAGAGCGTAATGCAGATGCTCGTACGATAAAGGAACATGGCATACAAGGCGCGGACTATGACCTTACACATACACCACGTGAGAGTTTAATGTGGATGAAGGAACATGAGCCAAGACGTGTGGAGATGTTAATCAAACGTTCGGTTCAAAGTGAAGCCAAGAAAGCTAAGGAGCATGGTCAAGATGTAAATGAAGCAAAAGTAAAAGCTCTGGAGTTGTTCCTGAATAAACATAGTAATTACATACCGGATCAGTTAAAGAGAAACATGCATAACACAGTCGACAATTATAGAAAGAATGGTATATGGTTCGGACTTTATTCTGAGAGACTAAAGAGAGGCAGAGATTATGTTAACATTTAAACCTATTAACTTTGGTTATCAGAAACAATTACGTAAGGCGTTGGAACGTGGTGACCAGAAGCGTGTTTCAGAACTCATCGGAAAGCATAATGCACGATCTCATTCGGACGAGAACGGGGAGTTCCTTAGCCATGATTCTTGGAAAGTACAAAACGGGAAAGATGTGACTTCTAAAGTCATGAGAAACTGGCGAGGAAAGGCATTTGTCAAAGATATGGACAACATGCATGAATATCTTGACTCTGAGAAACACAAACGTCGGGAAAATAAGGCGGTCGATAAAGTTCTCGAACAGCGTAGGAAAAGAGCGCAGGCCAATGCACAAGCACAGCCCGCACCAACTCAACCCAATATACCCGCGCCGTCCAGTGGCTCAACTAAGAAAAGCCGATTAGGATATCTGCTCAAAGGTTCAAACACAGGGACAAAGGCAGATTACAGAAAGAATATGGCTTTGAGAGCTGGTGAAGGTGCTGTTGCAGGTACAGTTGTAGGTGGTGTTCTAGGAAACCTGGAAGGACGTGCATGGCGTAACGTGAAAGGTTGGGAAGCACGTGATGCTGCCTCGGCCGGATTAAAGAATAAATTCTTAAACGCTATAAATAGGAATCGTCTAAACAATATTGAGAAGGAAGCTCGATCAAAAGAATCCCTCCTTAAACATACAGTACGTGGAGCAGTCTCAGGTGCTGGTGTAGGTGCAGTTACAGGTCTTGGTGCCGGTGCACTTGAAACAAAGATAAGGCATATGAGACGTAGACCGTAATCAAACATGGGTGCATGACGTATGAAAACATATAGGTACTACAGTTTATACCAATTTTGTCAGGATACAGGTCTAAATTATGAATGTTTTTCGCTCATGTCCAGACTTGCGCCCTACGTGGTAGCACTTGGATTAGGAACGTCTGCTTTGTCAGGAACGCCTGTTAACCATGTAGCCTATCAAGCGCCTCCACCTATAACGGCTCAGGCACCACAAGAGACAAATAAAAAGTCTAAGGTATTCGTAACAAGACCTAAGGCTGCAGTTAAGAAGTACGACGTCGCAGGTGGGCCTGTCGTACAGAATACACAATAATCCATATAACAGAGGTAAAAACATGAATTTTATCGAATATAATTTTGGACTGAATGCAAGACTGAATGCTGCCATCCACAGAAATAACCCTGCGTACGCAACAGCCGCATTGAAAGATTCCTATGATAGAAATTTTATAACTCACCAGAATGAGCGAGGTTCCAACCAGGATCGAACAAATGCTGGATGGCGTAACGTTAAAGCAGGGCGACAAAAGGTGGAGAAAAGTCTTGGGTCAGGTACTACCTCAATGAATATCAAGGGGCTTAATCCGGATACCATTAAGAAAAAAGAATATTGGAACTAATACACAACAACACACACAGACGTAGGAGTAACGTATGGGATTTCAACAATCAATAAGCTCTATGATAGATAAAGTTGCGTCTAATATGGCAACAATAAGCAACTCATACATCTACACAGGAGCCAGTATATCATTAGCCGGATCTGGGCCTAATGCAAACTCACGTATGAACCTAAATGAAGAAGTTTATTATAGGTTCCTACGTACGTCTCATGTAGTTGGGGCATGTGTCGATATATTTGCGTCGACGTTAGCCGAGACTATTGAGAAGGCTTCATTCGACATTACAGTACATGAAGATCCCAACTCCTATGAATCGAATTTATGTAATACGTTTTTAAAGGAAGCGGATATACGTGAGTATATAAAGACACATGTACATGAGTTCGTATATAGGGGTCAGTATAGCGTAGGTATAGACCCTAAGAATAATAAAATATTCGATCTTATCAACTACGCAGATGCCGACATTGTTACGGAATTTGGGGAGATAATTGGCTTTAGATTAAATCTGAAGTACATTCCTCTTCCGTACATGGCAACTTATTATTACAAGGCTAGTCCCATACATCCTCTCGACGATACAGAAAATCAGAGCGAGGACGTAAAAGCCAGGACAACCTCCCCAGGATACGTAGCACCTCCGTCAGCTATGGCCAAAAGTGCGGTCAATAAACGTGCGGAGCAAGGTACACTGGATGATGTTATAGTACGATATGCAAAGTTCAAAGGTGAATCTATCTTTAAGAACCATTTGCAGCGTCTATTTCGTCTCTATGTACTGGAGTATGCACTATTCTACTTGGGATTAAGGGACACGTTAAGACCTGAAATATTAGGTCTGGCTACAGGTGGAAAACAAGTTAACATACCTCAAACGCTCAATATGGCACACAATGTTGAGTCATTATTGAATCAGAGCACAAACGGACTCGCTAACATAGTCGATCCGTTAGCTTTTATAAACAATCTGACTTTTCAGATCTTGAATTATGTTAAAGTCGTTCCATCTGTAGAACAATATCAACCTATAAGTGAGATTAACTCAGGCGAACTTTCAGAGAAACGTCAACAGTTACAGAATGAGCACGAGAAGCTACTGAGTGAAATCCTCAATGACTTAACTATACCAACCGAGCTATACAGCGGGAACGCAAATAGATGGTCAGTTATGGCAAACAACGACCGATTTATGACAACTTGCGACGTAATGTTAAAATCCATTACAAGATTTGTCAAGAATATCTGTCAGTCTGTTTTGCAAGCAAATGGGATAAAAGTTAAGTTCTCTGACATCAAGTTTGGTCTTGATTTTGCATCGATGTTATCAGCTTTTGATGTTAAGAGTAAACTTGAGGGACTCGATACCAAAATCTCGAGTATACAACATATCGCACAGAGTATAGGTGATATTACACAATCAGGAATCATAGATCAAAAAGCATTTATGAAATACCTCAAGACACAAATTGCAGGTATTGACACTACACTAGCAGACATGATCCTCGAAGAACCTGCTCCTCCTCCTGATCAAGGCGGTGGTGGCGGTGAAGGTGGCGGACCTCCTCCAGATGGTGGTGGACCTCCTCCAGACCAGGATCTAGCCGGTGGTGGCGGTGAAGAAATGCAATATGTCGGATAATGTGAGGACAGAACAATGAAGAACGCAGGTGATTACGATATTACCGTCAAGGTATGTGATTTTAAGACACCAAGTAAGAGTGCACACAAAATCATTGACGGTCAGTTTTTTAAGACGAATGTCCTCAGCAATGCTAAGTGGCAAGAAAAATTAAAGCGAGGACAAGTTCTTGGTCTGTTCACCCATAAGGGAAGACAACCAAGAGAGCAGATAAAAGAGATTCCTTACGAGGATAATATCGCCTTATCTCCATATCTATGTAATGTAGCTAAGGATGTGTGGTGTGACGGGGATTCTCTATTTGCAGGACTTGATCTATTTGAAAACAAGGAGTACGGAGCTCTCTTGAAAAATATGTTGCAACGCGGTATGAATGTTCCTGTGTCGATGGCCGTGCGTGCAGCAGCTGACATGAACAGGTTTTATGTCAAAGATTTATTAGGGGTAGATTTTACCTTTAAACCTGATTTGGAAGCAGAGATAGTGCATCTAAACTTCAGTGAAAGTGATACTGACGCAGATACAGATGATGTATTCTGTTACTTTTCATACTTTCCTGAGGATAATGATGTGACTTTAGGAGAACGTTTTTCTGATGAACCTCATATATATAGTTTCACAGATAATTCATTCTCAGAAGATTCCTATGAGATATTTCTGCCTCCTGAAAAATATCCAATGCTGCAGGAGTTAGATTTTAAGTTCAGTAAGGACGAAACATTGGTTAACGGCATGATGCCTATCAGAATTAGAGATTTTAGCTCTCTAAATACCAAACAGAAGAATTTCCTTTCTGAAGTTGACTCCTCTTTTAGTGAGAGAAATACGCAGCAACTGGATGAACAACCTACGTTTGGGTTCGTTGATACTGATGATGAAGAGATCGAAACATTTAGTGATGAGAAGCTCGAGGAAATATTCTGGGACACACCGGAAATAGATTTCTCACTGCAATTATATCTTCAGGAGCTAAAGTTAGCCCCACATCAGGTATTGAAGAAGCGTGTACTGGAAGTTATACGTTGGGTCAATACAACTAATCAGGATAAAGTAGCTAAGGCTAGTCCTACAGTCAAGTCCTATTTGGATACGTACGTATTGAAATGGGTACATGATACCTTGAACAACCCTACAGAGCATTTTAACTTAATGTTAGGTTTACGTTTGATGAATTACAATATCAAACGTACAGATCTGGTTGAATTACAGCGGAACCTTAATCGTTGTAAGCAGATGCTTCTGTCATCAGGTACCATGCAACCGGCACTACAGACAATGTTAAATCATTCGTATAGAAAGGTTATCGACGGACTATACGACTATATCAATGAACAGTGTGCTCGATCAGGGCATCATCTTGTATAAAGAGGTATGTTATGATAGCACCAGAAAAGTTAGAAGGAATTATCCAAAAGTATCTCGTACATGAAAAGAATGATAAAGCTTTCATTACAGAACTTAAAAAGTTAAACACCTCATCGGTGGAACTTGAAAGTCTTGAGCCGTTCGGAGATCCGGAATTGGGTCAAAAAGTTGGAACAGTTCAAGAAGACATTAGTATGAAAAAACCATACGATAAAGATCTTACGCAACTTAAAATGTATATTAACGCCATATCGGGGAAAAATTTTAGTGACTCTAGAGATGGCAAAGAGAATGAATCAGAGGTAAACAACATGGTTACAGACAAAGAACTGAATATGGTTTCAGAAGAAAACGTAAAGAAGATCAACGAGAAAGTTATGGACATGGATGGTACTCTCGCTAAAGTAGAGGACAAGCTCGATAACTTGGTTGAACAGCAAAAGAGCATCCTGAAGAACATCGATCCAGAGTCACAGAAGACAACTGACGAGAAGCTCAAAGACACACAGGAGGGTGTAAAGACTCTCGCTGCAGCATTCTCAGACCTTTGTGATTATCTGAATTCAGGTTATTACAATTTTGATGGTATGCCTGCTCCTGGTGGTGCTCCGATGCCGCCTGCTGGTGGTGCTCCTGCTCCTGGTGGTGCTCCTGCTGGTGACCCGTCGGCTATGGCTGCACAGATTGCACAGCAAATGGGCTTGATGCCTGGTGCTCCTGGCTACAATGAGTTTATTGCAGGTTATATGGCAGCTCTTGGTATGCCGCCTGCTGGTGGTGCTCCTGCTGGTGCTCCGGCTCCTGGAGGCGCCCCTGCTCCAATGAATATGTCAGAGACACCGGCTATTACTTACTCAGAGCTGCATAATGCATTCTTAGCAAATAACGGTGACATCTACACATACTCAGAGGATAAAGACGGTTATTTTAACGCAGATGGTGAGCAGCTTCTGTACTCAGATGAATCAGATGTATTCTACTCAGAGAAGCCTGTACAGGAACCAGAGTATGTTGCATCACTCTTCTCTGTAGACGGCGAAGTTACTGACTTGTATGCTACAGACGATGCTCTCTTCTCAGAAGACGGTGATGTTGTAGTTTACAATGAGGATGTAAATGCATTCTTCTCGGAGTCAGGCGACACACTGTACGATTATGAGACTTTCTCAGACATGGGTGGTTTCTTGGAACTCGTAGAGACAGATCCTGCAGGTAACGCGATTTTCTTCTCAACTGAGACAGGTGATTACTACTATTACTCAATCGATGAGGATATGCTCTTCAACGAAGAGGAAGTAGCTGAGGCTCAGGAGGGCGGTGATGATAGCGACGAAGGTGACGAAGGCGGCGACAATAGCAATGGTGAAGAGACTGAGGTTATCCATGTAAATGGTAACGACGGTAATAAGATCATTGTAATTGATGACGACAATTCAATGGACACTAAAGTTGAAGGTGATACAGTAACCATCAGCGATGACGACGGTTTTGACGAGCTGGAAGTAGATGAGTGCGATAGTGAGAATGGTGACGCAGTTTGCCACTCAGTGATCACAGGTGACACATACTTCTATTCCGCACAGGACAAAGCTTTCTATACAGAGGAAGGTTTCATGGCTGAATTCTCTGAGGAAAACACTAAGTCTGATGACACTGTGAACTTCGCTGAGGATAATAGAAGCAATGCTAATATCACGACATTCTCATTTATCGATGATATGTCTATGGTAGACAGCTCAAACGCACAGGAACGCTATAACGCTCTGCAGAACTATCTGTCAACTCCAGTGCACTCTTAATCAATAAGTAATACATACCGGTAACAATCTCATTGTTACCGGTTTTATCATTGGAGGTACATGATATGAATTTTATCGAATATAATTTTGCTCTTTTCAAGAAAGATCCTCCACCAGAACCATCTAAGTTCGATAAGGTATTAGGTGCAGTAGGTGATATGGCTCGTCAGCGCGGTGAAATCGAAAACAACGTTTTGGCGAGTGGCGACAGAAAGCTTATCAAAGAGTATTACAAAGAGCGATCACTTGCAAACAAAGCAAAGAAATTAGGTAAGACTTATAAATCTCTCCGACGTAATCTGATGGGTACAACTACTTGGGATAGATTACATTACGGTCTGCGAAGTCAGAGAGATAAGTCTCGAGACAAATTGAAAGAACGACGCTGGAATGATAAGTTCCTTTTGAAAACAAACCGTGAACTTGTTAAACAGCTCAAAAAGCAGGGAATGTAATCCTGTATAAGTAACATGAGAGGTAACGTATGGAAGAAGTAAAGACCTATATTAAGGACCTAACAGAAGGTATTCTTGACAGGTATATTCCTATTGCGGATAACCTCTCTTGTTTACTTGATCCTGACCCCGTACGAGCAACGAAAGTCATCGTACGTTTACTGAAGAAAGCAATAAGGCAGTTCTGTTACTATCTGCCTTTAGCTTATGAGTCTGAAATAACAGTTCAGAACTCGGAATACAATTTTATAGACAATTACTTTCTCTATGCGAAGGATGAGATAACCCTAGACCAATTACAACTCATACCTGATGCAATAGCCCGACTTGGATTAGGAAGTAGTTGGGATATAACTGCTAATTTTTGGAAATATGATAGACCGACATTACGTTGTAGTGAGGGTGAGTATGTTGTAAAAGCCGTATATGAGTATCCACTGTATTGTGAATACGATCATAATGGCTTACTTACACCTAATTCCCACGTATTCGGAATATCTCGAGATATAATGAATCAGTTCGAGAACATGTTAGACTATACATTCATATCTAATATTAAAGCTCGATCTACTATAGTCAAACTCCCGTTAAATGGTGCAGAATTTCTAAATTTCGACGATGTAATACAAACCTTAAGTACCGCTATTGACGAAGATAAAGGTGCTGCATCAACGTTAGGTTTAGCATGGTTATAAGGTGAGCTATGAACTATATACAATACATAAATTTTACACTTCGTGATGACTCTGAAAAATATCAGGATTTACCTTCTCAGAATCTTGTATATGATGCCACACGAAACATCAGTATGCAGTCTAACAAGGCACCCAGTTCTATTGCTAAGGGCGTAAAGCGAGCCTTACAAAACGACGCAGCTAAACTTGTAACAGTTGGAGGTCAAAATATATGATGTATGCACCACAACCATATGCACAACCCTATCCTCAACCTACAATGCAAGGGTATGCGCCACAGCCTGCATATCCACAGTACGCACCTACACCCATGCGTCGTCCTGGAAACGGATGGTGGCGATGGGCTCTTGCCGCAGGTCTTGGTGGTCTCGGCATAGGTGGAGCTATCCTAGGCAAGCGTATGGAAGAAAATGACAAAGAGGAGATCAAACGTAACAATAGACGTAAATGGATACCTAATTTTGACATGGATCCTATGACAATGACTACGTTGGTCGCGTCTGCGCCTAAGTTACTTCATAACGTTCTCAATATGAAGGATACCATATCTGATGCAATAGCCGGAAAGAAGAATGTTAAGGGGGCGAAAGACACTCAAAAGATCAATACAGATCTAGCAACAGCCTTCAAAACTGCACAAGACAGCAATGATGTAATGGCTCTAAAGAAAGCTATACGTGCAGTCGAACAAAGTGGAAACAAAGATCTTATTGATAAAGGACTTTGGAAGAAAGCAAACTCAGTATCAAATCGAGGGTATTTCTCAGAATCGACAAATTATTATGATCGATATAGGGATATGAACTTCAACTTCCCCCCATATATGCCACCTCAACCGTATCCGCAACCGTATCCACAACCAATGATACAGGGTTACGCGCCACAGCCAGCTTACTATCAACCGCGTCCATCAATAGGGCGAACATTAGGTAGGGCCGCATTAGGACTATCAGCTCTAGCAGCATTAGGCGGCGGCGCTTATGCTCTTAAGAAAGCGACTGCGCATAATCAAGAGTTAGCAGATAGTAGGAAACCTAGCTTTATTAACAAAATAAATGTTCCCGATCTAATCGCGCCACTTATGGGTGTTACTGGTCTAGTCGAGAATAATGTAGCTGTACAAAATCGACAACGCAAGAAGAAGTTAAAGGCAATAAAAGAAGATACAAAGAAAGATATAGATGCTATCCTAAATGGTCAATCCGTAGCTACAGATAAAGATCGTGCCGAGAACAGTTTAGGTTCAGCGTATAGAGCTAAGGATGTTGCAGGCCAACTTGCTAATATAGCTGGAATTGCATTACCATTTGCAAAGAAATTCATACAACACAAAGCAGATCAAGACGAGTAATTCTGTCATAGATCTTGGAGGTAACAATGACGTATCAACCCGGAGATATGATAAGTGTACGTAAAAACTGTTCTGTTAATTTCGGTATTTATGCAGGAGGCGGTCGTGTACTCTGTTTGGAAAAAACTTTACGCGGTGCTGTGGTAAAAGATATCGATATAGGCGAATTTATTGGACCTACGGGTTCCGCCCATATTGATCAAACTGATGATGCAGCATTCGACCCTCTCGAGGTGGTAGCTAGGGCTCGATCCTTGGAAGGTATGCAACCTATACCTAAGTTCATTACCAACTCCGAATCATTTGCAACTTGGGCCAAGACCGGAGCTCCACGTAACTCCTTATATAAGGCAGGACGCGAAGCTAGTGTGGGTTTGTTGAATGCATTCTTACAAAAACCTGTTAAAGAATATGTAAAATTAGCGAGAACCGACGTAGCACTAAAATCCCCTAAATATGAAAAACAATTCAAACAGGATGTGAAGAATATCTACAATAAAATGAACAAATATTAACGAGGGGGATGATATATGATATACAACAACAACTTATATACACAAGACTACAACTTTGGCCTTGGCGACGTATGGAATACTGTGAAATCCATTCCTAAAATCGCCAGTGGTATTGGAGCTGTATCTAAAGCCTGGAACAAAGGAGACTTCTCCGGTATCCAGGATTGGCTCGGGAAAAATATGAAATCCGGAAACGGACAACAAGGATTTCTCGGAAAAGCCGCGGATTGGGTAAAGAACAACAAAGGTCTAGCCGCCGCAGCTGCCACAGGTATAGGCAACCTTATGCTTAATGGCCTAGGAAACAAGGGGCAGAAGCAGACAAGTTATTTCATGCCCGGAATGGGGGGCGGCATGAGCCCAATGATGATGGGTGGTGGAATGATGCCAATGATGATGGGTGGCGGAATGATGCCAATGATGAACCCTATGATGGGCGGTGGTGGCATGTTCTATCAATCCAGTAGCGGTGGTGGTAATGGTCTATTAGGAAATATAGCCAAAGCAGCCCTTCCTGCTCTAGCAATGTATGGTATCAACAAGTGGGCTAACGGTAATAATAATAATGGCGATCAAAAAACTGAGGAGAAGCAAACAGATGCTCAGTATGCCTCAGGTCAATTAAACTCTCTTATGACCGCCAACCCGAACTACGCTGAACAGATACAAAACGAGTACGACAATCTCTCTAAGTCTGTTGGTGAACGTAACGCTGCTGATACATTAACCGCAAAATATAAAGGTGGTTATAAAGCTCCGCAACAACCGCGTCAACCTCGATTAACTGCACAACAAAAAGCCGAACAAGCTAAACAAGAACAGCAACAGCAGAGTCAGAAAGATATTTCACAAGCAATGGGCAATAAACGCGCGTTTTGGGATTTGGGCGGAAAGTTTGATGATTGGCGTACAAAAAGACAATATGATCGCGCCACATCAGGCATGACTGATGCACAGAAGGCTGAGTATCAGAAACAAATAGCCGAGGGTATAAATAGCGGCAAAAGTTGGCAAGACATGGTTAAAAACACAGGCACAAATATCAATGTCAACCAGCAACAGCAGAGTCAGAAAAAGCCTACAGGAGATAACTCCGGTTCCAATAGTGAAACCCAGGGGCAATCTGGATCTGTAACAGATGCTGCTAATGCAGCCGCTAATAAGGTTCAACAAACTGTGTCAGGTCAAGGTAATCAAGGTGGTCAAAGCACACCACCTAACTCAAGCAATGGACTTCAGGGTCAAGGCACAGCTCTTGACATGTCCAAGTTGACTGATCGGGGTGTGGGAAGATTTGCACAAGAGAAAAAGAATGGAAAGTCGGAACAAGAAGCATATCAAATTGCATTACAAGTCCATTCATGTAATATAGGTGATATTCAAGATCGATTCCAAGCAATCTATTTCAGCTTTGCAACGAAATGAATTTCCCAAAATACATAAATTTTAACGCAGATCGATTCGTGATTACAGAAAGTGAGTTCCGTATTCGCCCAAACGAAGCTGAACTCAATAAACTACGTAAGCGTTTAACCCCAGGTGTAGGAATTGGAATCGATCGTGGGGTTTTACGTCATTACGGGATTTATATTGGAGACGATTTGGTTATTGAATTAAACGGTGCAACTCAAGGTAAGAATAAAAGCCGTTTAGTACGACTCGGGTCTTTCCTTGTAGATGGCAAGTCCAATGACGTAAAAATATTCCACTCACTTAAGTTTTCTCCTGATATAGTTATTTTACGAGCAAAGAATGCATTAAACGCAACAAAGATCCCATATAACTTATTTAAGAATAACTGTGAACATTTCATGAACGAAATCTTGAATGGCGAGCATACATCTCATCAAGTTGCAGGACTTAAGACCTATTTAGGTTTAATGAATTATAAACTTGCAAACAGATTTTTGAAATCGCAAGAAAAGAACGCGCAAAAATTTTCACATCTTTATGGTAAATTTCTACAAGTTGGTTAAATATTGAGGTTTTATTATGAATTATATAGAGTATAAAGAACAATGTTTTAGTGGCGAAATCAAAGGCGCATTACAGCAAATGATCCCGTATTACGGAATTATCAATAGCTCAAAGAAGGCACAGGCATTGAAGAAATATGGTAAAGAAGGTGGAGAAGACTTCAGTGGACACGCCTTGAAACAAATAGGTGCAAATGCACTTGGCGGTATCCCGGGAATGTACGTAGGTGCTAAAACATCTCAGCGCTTTGAAGCTCTTGTAGATGAGCTCGCAGAGAAATATTGCAAGAAACACCCGGATGCGGATTACAAGAAAGTCCGAAAGAATATTAAACGCGCTGTATACAAGAATCGACCTTCAAAATATATTGAGGACTAATGTTAGTACCCCCCACGTAGCTCCATACGTGGGGGCGAGAGGTAATTATGGACGAAAATTACAACAGACTCCGAGATGACGAGCGTGAACATATTGATAGTATATTTACCGGCAAGAGACATGGACACATGATGGCACGGGACGCCTTATCGCATGGTCTTGTTGGTACAGCGGGTGGGGCCGTAGCAGGGAATATTGTTGGTCGAGCCAAGAGAAGTAAAGCCGGCCGTAAAGCCGTAGAAGCAGCATCATCCGGATTCAAAAACAAGGTTCTTAATGCGATCAATAAAAACAGATTAAAAGATATCGAAGCAGCTGCACGTAAAGGGGTGTCTTTGACTAAATACACGCTGGGCGGTGCTGCTATCGGTGCTACAGGTGGAGCCGCAGCCGGAGCCATACGTGGTCATCATCGATTTAAGAAGTTAAAAGAGGGTTTCACAAAATCGGCTTTGGATCGGCAACAGAGTTATGATGAGTTGCAGGAGACGAAGAAACTCGCCGAAGAGATGAAACAGAAGCAACATCAATCGATCGATGAAATACACGAATCTTTCTACAACCCACTTCGTCGCCGATTAAAAGAAGAATATGGTAAAGAGCACCCAGACAAGGCTGTTATAGACAATCTGAAATCGCGTATAAATGATCTAAAACGACAAGAATTTAATGCTCGAGTAACGGCCGACAGACGTTATAGCGATCGCATCACAGACGCACAGAGACATTACGATACACGTCAATTAAACCGCGTACATGAGATCGAGCGTCTTAAGAAGAAGTATAAGTTCTAAGTATTCCGGATCAATTAGCAGCATAATACATAAATAGAGGTACATTCTGATGAGAATCTATACGTATTTCAATTTTGCTACAAACATAGGGTACCCCTATAATCAGTATAACAATGGTACTAACTATCAGCAGCAATACGGCTACAATAATGGTAATAATTACCAACAGCAATACGGTTATAACAATCAACCCATGTACACCAGTCAGCCAGTAAACAATACTCCAACAAACACCAATTCGACATCAGATCCATACGCCTGGTCAAATATAGCAGGAAAGTCACCTCTGGAATCCTACGATCTTATAATGAAGAAGCTCGATATGGATATAAAGCAAGCCAAGGATGACAATAAGGCACGTATTGCAAGAGATAAGAAATTAGGACTATTCAAGAAGCGAAAAGTACAGGACGCAAACACAGTCATAGATCAGTTAAAAGCCTTAAATCAAGACAATCAAAGCAAAGTCGATCAGGTAAAAGCCTGGAATCAAGATAATAAAAACAAGGTGGACACATTAGCACAGTATATGGATAACCTGAATCGATCATTAGGAATAACGACGACATTAGCCACGAACCCATCAGAACCTAAGCCCACAGCAAAAGGTAATTTCTTCACAAGGCTATTCAAACGTAAGTGATGTATAAACTCAAACGTAAGTGATACATAACCAATAACACAGGAGCCGACGTATGGTAACAGTAAATCCGATGTTAGACCAATTTTCCACTGAAAGCAAGCTGCAATACTTGGCCAATGTAATTGGATACAAAGCAATGCCAGTGGATATTGAGACATTTCTGAACGATGAATACTACCTAGGAGCATCCTGTGGTATAAATCCTAAGTCAGGCAAGTCCGTAATCTTTGATATATGGCACGAAGCACTCCAGAAAGTATACCCGAATCCAATCAGGACGTATACCTTTGTAGCTAATGCAGGTGCCATAGGTACGGGTAAGTCACTTATGGCCAAGATAATGTTGGCATATGACATCTATAAGATAACGATGTTAGACGACCCGGGAGCATACTTTGGTCTTGTAAAGAAGTTTTTGCACTTTGTAATCTTCAACTTGACCAAAGCGAATGCTGAACGTATGGTTATTGAGCTAAAGGAGATGCTGGATAAAAGCCCGTATTTTCAGGAACAGAAAGATGATCCGGACTCAATTATGCAGTGGATCACAATAGACGAAGCATCACGTATGTCTGACATTATCTCAAACGACGTTATATCTATTGTATTTTCCGAGATGAACTTCGTACGTGATTTGGAACGTGGTATCCAGTTGATAAATCAGGGTATAAGCCGTGTCGAGTCACGTTTCCAAAAGGGTTTCAATCTGTTTAACCATATCATACTTGACTCATCTGATACAAGTATTGACGCACCTGTACCACACTTTCTGACTCACCATGTACGTGGACCAGAAACTATGGTATTTAAGTATGCGATATGGGATGCGAAGAAGGATCTGTATTTCCATATTACAGATCCAGAAACAGGAAAGACAACCTTTACCGTATACAAGGGCGATAGTGAAATACCTCCTTGCGTAATTACACCTACAACGAATACTGCAGAAATGGATCCTGACCGATTCATTGAAGTTCCTCTTGAATTAAAGAAGAACTTTGAGGAAGACATTGTACTGGCACTTAACGAGAAGGCAGGTGTAGCAGTAGAATCCACAACGCAGTATTTTAAGGCAGAAAAGATCATACCGTACATGGTTTACGATATGAATATGCCTGAAATTATTACGATAGAGTTTTTTGGCACGGAGTCCTACATACCATATTTTCAGGAACTCATAGATCGACTACCGCATGACAGGTGTCTCTTTGGTGCGATAGACTATGCCTCAACGTACGACAACGCAGGTATAGCACTTGGGTACATTGAAAAACTAAACATGAGGTCAGTTGATGGTGTAATAACCTACGACCCATGTGTGGTAGTACCTTATTGCGGAGCCTTTAGTCGTTATGTAGGTGAGGAAACCAGTGCAGATAAGATAGCAGAGTTATTGATATGGATACACTCATGTATACCGTTCTATAGGGTAGCTATGGACCGCTATCAGTCAGTACCTATTCGTCAGAAGCTACTCATGTCTGAAATCAAGGCGGACTTTCTATCTGTTGACCGTACCACAATATATCACAAGATCGCAAAACAGATGATATATCAGGGTAAAGTCAAACTACCTAAGTCAACGTTATTAAAGAACGAGTTAATCAATTTGATAGACTTAGGAGACAAGATAGAGCACCACTTAGTCAAGAACGCAGCCGGGGACATTGGGAGTGATTCTAAGGATGCCGCCGATGCTCTTGTACGACTTCTCTGTATCATGCACGAGGCCAATGAGGAGGCCATGGAACCGCCACTCATCTCAGCATCAGCACGAGAAAAGTATAACGAGGATTTGATCGCCCAATGGGTAAAACAGCAAGCTAGAAATAAGCAGGAATTACTGTTTGGTACTAACATGGGTCTATCGATGGATCTACATAATATAGCTTACGCTGATTAAGGAAAATGAGGTGTTGCCATGGTTTATCAGGTATACAATTTTGGTATCGAGAACATAATCGATGCTGCTATAAATCATCCTAAGATAACACATGCACTTGTACAAGGAGCAACAACAGCAGCGATAAAGAATACGCAAAAGCATGGAATTGGTAATACCGCAAAAAAGATAGGCAATATTGTTAAAGTTGTAAACACTGGCGCAAATGTTGTAAACGGTGTAAAGAATGCAGCCGTAGCGACAGGTCATGGCATTGCAACAGCAGGAAAAGCAGTAGGAAAGACTGCTATGGCCACTGGTAAAGCACTGGGGACTGCAGCTTCAGCAACGGGTCACTTCATTGGCAAAGGGTTAGAGAATGCCTGGTATGGTGGTGGAGATACAGCTGCCAAGACTGCATTACGAGCCACAACTATCAACCCGTTAACTGAAACTTTCCAAGGTGTAAAAGGAACACTTCGCGGGGCATGGCAGGGTTTAAAAGAGCACGGACTTACGGGCATAGTTACAGGCGGACTTTCGGGCGGTATAAACAGCGCCCGATATCAAGCCAAGTATAACCATCTGCTTCATGCACTCAAGAACCGATTTGGGGATACGTATACACCACAGGAGCTACAGGAAATAGCTCAACGTGAGGTCACACAATTAGCCGACGATAGGGGCGTAAAGCAGGGCCCGGGATGGTTAATGAAACGTAGGAACGAGGCAACACCCATGAATTACGGTAATATGTACAACAATCAAACGTTTTCTTACGGTGTTCAAGTTGCATCTAACGCATTGGAAGGTATGAAACTTGGTGCCGGAGCAGGTGCAGCAGCAGGACTTGTGGGCTATGGAACTCGAGGTTTATCCGCGAAGAACGCTGCCCTAATAGCCGGAGGGTCCACCTTACTTGGGGCAGGTATTGGAGCGGCAAAGGGTGCTATTGAAGAGCATCGCCGCCATAAAAAGCTGAGAAAAGCAGGTATGAACGTAGATCATAAAGGCATGGCTACGGTCAAAGATAAAGATGGTAAGGAATACAAGGTCGCACTTCAATCCAAAGATGCACCTATAAACACAGGTGCATACTTACGCGACGCAGGTCTTCCGGAATATAGTAAGTCTTTACGTAAACGCTTAAGTTATTACAAGAAGACTAAGATTGATTTACCTAAAGGCCTGGATAAAGACGATGTCATGGTACTCAAGCCAGATGATGCAGATTATGATGCAGAGGCACTTAAGGGAGTTATCCTACATGAGGCTGGACATAAGCACACACGTGACGTATTGCATGCAGATAATGAGAAAATCGCAGACCTCCGACGTAAGGAAGAAGCCTTAGCTGATAAGTACGCGGTAGAACATGGGGCCGATCCGAAGGCTATGTTAAATCTACTTGAGCGGGATACACGCAAACGTTATTCCAAGAATCCAAAGTTTCTGACGTTACCGCGAGACGTACAAGACAGATTAATCAAGCGTGCAATTCAGGATTATCGTGGTGATTACCTGCATAAGGTCAATGGTAGGAACTAGCCGGCGAACATTAGTGAGACGGAGGTGCGAAGCATATGTATATCCAACGTACGCGCAAACGTTACCTCCGAGGTATGGTTGTAACATCAGAACGATTTAATACGGTATGTTTCACTCCGGTACGTGAGTTAGGCCAACCGTATGAAGTTGAATATGATTTGAAGGAAAAAATAATAGAAATAACATATGCACCGGATTGTACGACTGATGATTTAGGACATATACGTGAAGTATGTGCAGTCGATCTTGGTGTTCTGGATGGTATACAGGGATGCTATGAACTCATGGATACAATTACCTGTAACAATCTGGAATACATACAGGGTGAAATTCCGGTACGTGCATTAAGTCAATATTTGGTAGCTGATCGTATATGTGAATATTCGGGCATAACGATGTACGATGGTTGCTGTAACATAGTCATACGTGAAAGCGATATGCATGATGAAACGTTTGACTACTTGGATCTGGTGAATAGTGGTGATACCGTATTCGTATGGGTTAAACCAAAAGATCCGTATAAAAAACGCCCGAACACACATCCAATGTTTAGGGGATTCTTCGATCAAGATGCACCTCCTATCACATACACAAATATTTATCAATGTCCTTTTGATAATCAGGTGTATAACTTTGAGGATGGAAGTATTGCCGGACTTATACCTGACTATGAAGTAAATGATGTCAAGGTATTTGCGAGGTTTATAGAGGTATTGAAGAAAAAATATCCTACGATTAACTTCTATACCAACATTGAGGACCGAAACGCTACTGAATATAATGAGTGGATCCATTACAAGATGGAACATAGGGCCGTACATAGTACCTTATGGAGCGGACGTGCATACGATAGCCCACTGGTAGGAAAGTATTGGCCAACCACGTTAGACTTTAGTCTGGAATATTCTACTACGGATTTACCCCGACTTTTGGCCAGACGTGATGAGCATACGACTGACCTGTTTATGGTAGGTATACATAAGTTCAACGTGGACTTAGGTAAGGGTTATTCCGGAGATATCATAGACTTGCCTTGTGCATTGTTCTGGGATAGGGATACACTTCCGAATAACTATCAGCAGCAGACCGAACAGGATGAAACTGGATATAGTATGTACAGCTGGACGTTTACGGGACGTATACAATATACTAACGTACAGTTTAAGGTTCAGCCCGTAAGTACGATAATTACGGTTGTATGTGCGATTATATCAGAAGAACATAAGGGTCCTAAAGTTGTGACTGAGTTTGAGACACTTGAGGTAGGACAAAATGAAGAAAACGAAGATGAAGTAAGAGGTGTCATATTATGATTTACACATACGTTGGATTTGGTGTACCCGGATTGGTTATGAATGCAGTATCTACGTTGCATAAGAATCATGTGCTTGGAACTGCGATAAAACATGGTCCGGGCTTAATTCATGGTTACTTTAAGGAAGCAGGCAAGGCAAAGAACGATATAATCGATGAGCAGTATGCCAACGCATTAAAGAAGAACCCGGGTTTAACACGTAAAGAGTTTATCAAGACTCTACCTGCGGACAAATTAGATAAAATCAAGAACAAAGCTTCGATTGATGGTGCTAATAATCTGTTAAAATCAGATAAAATACCAGGCTTGCTTGATGATATTAAACAGAAAGGATATAACCAGTCAAAGAAAGAGATTCGTGGCTTGAGTAAAGAGAATGAACGTCTCAAGAAGCAAATCGCTAAATTACAAGCACGAGGTTAACTATGACTGTATATACATACGTAGGTTTTGCATTATTTCCTAAGAAGGAGCCGCCAAAACCTGAGCCAAAGAAAGGCAAGCAGGGTAAGGGAGCTGAACCACCACGAGAACAGACCTGGAAAGAAGGGTCCAAAGCTGTCACTCGAGGCGCATTGATAGGCGGTGGTGCAGGCATGCTTATAGGTGGAACAGCCGCAGCTATTCGATTCAGAAAACTGGTGCGTGAGCTTATGCGGACAAATCCTAATCTCACTAAAGAGCAAGCCGAAGATATAGTAAGAGAAAAATATTCAGTAGGCAAAGGCATCGCTGAGGGGTTATCAACAGGGATGACGCTTGGTGGTGGGGCCGCCTACATTGGAAATGACATAAAAGCATATAGATATCACAAACAGCAAAACAAGGAAAGTGGGAAATAAGATCCCGGAGGATAAGATATGTCACTATTACCATATACGAAGACATATGCTATTGATATGACGAGAGGAATCGCATCCGCTACTCCTCCGGCATCACTGAACATAGCTTCAATCATTGTTGCTGACACAGGTCCTATTGACCGTGTAACTCTAAGAAACCAGAATGACCTAGTAGATATTTTCTGTACAGGTTCATCTATTTCGGCAACAGACAACGAGACAATCCAGTACAATGGCGCACTTTTGACTCAAGTTGCTACAGATGTATTCCGTGTAGATACTTCAGCTATGCGAATCGGTGTAGGTTCACTTGGTACAAAAATGTACTTTGATAAGGAATATAATCTGTTAGAGACGGTAACAAAAGCTCAACTGCTTCAGAAACCGAGCGAGATTACATCTCTTTATATTATTGCTACCGCAGCAGACGGTGCCGTTTCACCATTGAATGGCGAAGCAATAACTGGCGATATTCCTTACTATATAGGTGATGTACCAACTAATGACGAAGGGCAGCCTTTATCAGGAGCTGTGTCTCTTAATGAATTCCGTGAGAATCAGGATGCTCAAATAACCATTGAAGAGTTCCGACGCATTCTACAGACTTCAGGAATCGTCTTAAGCTTTACAGAGAAAAGCGGGAACTACAACAGTGTTCTTAACCCGGCATATTCAGGTTTAAAACTTGAAAACAAACAAACCAAGTTTGGTGATCTTTGCAATGTGAGCTTTGAGAATTTCCCAGGCTTAATGAATATTGTGGAAGCAACAGAAGCACAAATACCTGATAATAGTTATTTCATGACTATTAACGGTTCACAAGGCTATCTGCCGGATAATAGTACAGCCACCACAAATGCGGAGTATAATCAATCCATCTCTACAAATGAAGTTACAACATTATACTCACCTCGACATTTCTTAGTTAAGGTACTTGATGAGTTGTACAAGAGCACATCTATTACTGACCCTTGGACACAAGATATCAAGATTGAGATAGAAACAAACAAGGTACTCGATGAATCTGAGTCAGATATAGCTACTCTAAGTAAATATATTCAGATTCAGAATGGGTCAGAGGCTATTGACGAGACCCCTGCCGTAAAAACAAAGATTACAGCTTATAACGCATCTATTTTTGGTTTGGATAATAAATCAATTGCATGGGTAGGTGATGATAATATCTACATGATTCCGTCTGGTATGTCATTACAAGCAGCTTTGGTTGATCTTTATGAACATATAATCAAGACTGATGCAGGTGCTACTATTTCTATTACATCAGCAGCAGGCGGTAACCCGTACTTTGCATATAGCAGCCTCGGAAGTACATCTATCGAGACTGATGGTGTTGCATTGGTTTGGTCATCTTCTTCAACCGATTACGCACGTATGACGTTTGCAGATGATGCACATAACCCCGACTATAAAACAGAGGAAACGCTCTATATAGTCATAGACAATTATTGTTTCTATGCAGGCAAAAAGCCTACGGAGGTTCCGGGATATGATGCAGAGGCAAATGGTGTATTAAGTTATGTAACTGTATCCAAGGTAGAAATGTCAATACCCGATTTCCTGAAGGCAGTTGTTGGTAAGATTGCTGAGATCTTTACTGTAGGCACAGGATTCGGCGGTTACTTCCTTGTAAGCGGCAGCCATGATTTTGTAACTTCGAGCAATATTCAGTTATCAAATGAGACTATCTTGGATCAGACAAAGAACGATGACTCATTCGCTGTAGTATGTCGATTTACATCTTCCTTACCTCTTTTTGATTTTGAGTATGAAGCACATGATGATGAATACAAGACAATCGACATGACTTATAAGTTCAAGACCAAAGTAGGATCCTTCACAATGTCCTTCGATGGCAATGCAATTGATGGCTATGGTAAGTCTCTGTACTTTGATAACTATAACGAAGGCGACAACGCAAACCCATACATATACATCAAGAAGTTAGACGGTGAAGGTATTCTCTCGAAGTTCTCACCAAGTGAGTTCGGTAATGAGGTCATGAATAATGAACCTACAGAGGCAGATTACGCAGCAACCATACTTAAGTACCTGGATGTTAAGGAGAAGCAATACGACTTTGTAACAGATGCGGGCCACGTAGGTGTGGCATTGGCGGGTGCATGTAAGCAAGTTGCTGATGAACGTTTCGCTGAGTACTTCCCATCATTCCCTCCGAAGAAGGATGTTGCATCAATTAAGGAGTACGCAAGTTCAATAAATCTTAACGACTTCAGATGTTATTACCTGGTACCGTCACATAAGAGCACCTATAATGGACAGTTCTTGACAACAGTACCCGCATCCTTGACGATGATCTTCGCACGTGTGAACGCGTTCTCTACTACGGTAGCAGAGTTCAGCCCGCTGTTTGGTACAGTCAAGGGAACAGCTACAGCGCCATACATGATTAAGAATTTCACGAATGCAGAGGCTCAGGCACTCGCAGACATGAATATCAACGTCATCACAAAGGACGTAGCTGGTACATATATCCGAAGTAACTTCACATCACAGACAGAGAACTCATATCTGTCTGAAGAGCAGAATGCATACATGACAAATGTATTGTGTCATATTTGTGAGGAATTTAACCCGACAATCATTGCAGAGCTTAATACATCAGACTTAAGAGCATCTGTCGAAGAGAACTTGAGTCAACGTATCCAGCAACGTATGGTATCAGGTAAGAATCCTACATTTGCAGGGTTCAGGGTAGTATGTAATGATGAGTTGAATCCATTGTCTGTAATTGAAGCACGTCAGCTTGTATATCAGGTATGGGTTCAGTATACACCGTCAGTTGCATACGTACTCGCTTATGTATATGTTAAACGATTGGGTTCATTTTAAGTTTGGCATTGTCGTCGACCCCTAGGTAAGACGAACCGGTGCCTTTTGGAGGCACCGGTATGTTACAAACTAGACCTACTTTTTCAGTACAACGTGACGTACCTCAAAATAATGACGAACTACGCATCTTCATGCTTTTAGACTGTGAAGAAGGGCCCTTAGATGCTCAAATAATCAGGTCTGAGTATGAATTTAAGACCTTATATCAATCAGAGGCCATGACAAAATCATATGTTATGGCCTTATGGTTATTACGTATGGGGTATACATTAGAGGTATGTCGTGTACATGAATGTCAGAATAGAAGTTCACTTATGTTAGCGCAGGAAGGTGGATTTACGTATGTTTCTTATCCGCAGAAGGAACAGGAAGCTTTATATGAGCCCTTTTCTAACACGCGAACGCAGTACACGCTGGAGTCCGTCTCAGGTATACGAACTTTTGGATGGTCGATAACAATACCTAAAACAGGTTTCTCAAGTACTGATTACATCGCGATTACATTATCTTCTTATGCTTTGACGGAGTTAGATCAGGTCGCATGGATAGGTATAACTGCTGCAGACGACGTTTTGGCTTTAAATGCGGTCTCACGTAATATAAGGTTAGACTTGCGTTATACACCAGAACAATTAAGCGATGCAAGATTTATAGCTTACCAGATATCTGATTTATTATGCGGCTATGGTGGACTTCTTAAAGGTGTAAAAGTAAGCAGAAATGATGAAGAAGCAGAATATGAGTACAGTGTGAACCAACCCGAAGAAAACGAGGATGGCTCATATACTATAAGGTTATACTCCATTCGGCCTCGACTATACGCCACATCTACATTTGACGTATTAGAAGATGATATATATAATTATGATATGTTATGTCGGTATTTAGTTAAGAATAAAGTTTTAACTGCGTATTCTAAGTATGATACTAGTCTTGCTAACATAAGTGTATCTATAGCCTCGTTGGGCGAAACATACATAGATGGTAAACCTGACAAAACATATTCATTAGTACTCAATAAATACGATAATCAAGGCATGGTTATCTTATCTGAGACATATTTGTTAAAGGAACATTTCGGAATTCAACATTATAATGCTTTATTTGCAGCAGAATCAAAGATAGCCGATTTGAATTTATATAGTTTCGATTTACCCGTAGGCACCTTCGATTTTGGAAGAACAACCAAATTTACCGAAGCACAACCATCTGACTATTTGAAAGCAATAGACTTAATGACTGATGCGGCTAATAAGATCGATACAGAATTCGTATTAGACTCAGGGGTCGAGGATCCGGAAGTTATCGTCCGACTTCAAAACTCACTGTCATATGATAATGTTTTCTTTACACGTTATAATAATTTCATACCGTACGGTGGTTTTATCTATAACGGGGAATTGTATATAAAACAACCGGATATTAATATTCAAACCGAAACCAAAAACATGGGTATGATAACGAAAAACACCATAACCATATATCAATGGTCAACAGAGAATGGTGATATTCTATACACACAAATAAACCCTCTCATAAGCACACAAGCTACGTTTTCAGTTTATGCTGCTTATAACATAAACGGTGTCACTTCTGAAATTGGTATAGTCACTCGAACTGTAATCCAAGATGGTAAGGTAGTTAAAAACGTGATGCGCGGACCTGGGTATAATTTAACATCCGAGGTGTTTTTCGCAGGTGATATAGTTTCAGACAATTATAATCTACCTGCATATATGGGTTTCTTGTATAAGCTCGCACAATCGCAAACATTTGAAGGATATTTAGATATTCCTTATACATATAAACCCACAATCAACACAAATGAGCTGAAATATCAAATAAATACATTAGACGAAAACAACTACGGAATAAAGGTCGAAAATCCGCTAGCATACTACAATGGCAGTGAAATTTCTCTAGAAGGTTTAGTCAAGATTGTAACACTCTTAAGTAAAATTAAGAGAAAGATTAAGAGTAATCCTGCTATCCAGACAAACGATCTAAATAACATTATTATAGAAGCCAGGTCTGAAGTCGCACAAAAATTTCACAGTGACACTGATATAGAAATAGTCAGAGCAATAGTAGAGGATAGGACCGCAATACTAGAGCTTCAGGCAATAATTGACTTCAGTTATAGTAAGAAGTTCAGTCTAAACATTAAGATAATCTAAAACGAATAGAGGTGATTATTATGGGTGTTAGTATGAATACCATGGTTAATCGAGCGGCAATGGCTATGCAGGGCGAACAGGTTTTAACGACCTACGACTGGGAGTTTGAAATTGCCAGCTGGGGACCTGCTCTATATCAACCGGCAGAAACAGTATATTTTACACGTGCAAAAGGTATAGACGGGGTTAAACCATTACCAACAGTAAATCTTATAACTATTGACTTGCGTGGTTACAAATTACTGCAGCCTGGCCTTGTAGAAACGAAGCCAGATGATATTACAATACACTTCCAGGATTTCGAGGATATGACGATACGCATTTGGTTGTGGGACTGGTTAAATAAAATGAGCTCATTAACCTCAACAGCATCGTATCGTCGTGAGGATTTGTTTGTAAATTTGAATATTTACCAATTAAACTCTTCGCAGCAGAGGGTCTTTAAATATGCATATCAAAACTGCTTACCTAATACCCCTACTGATACTGTAACATTGAGTTCAGAAAAGGATAAGCTCGGTGAGGTAGATCTGATCATAGCATCAGAGTTCATGCTACCGACTCCACTCAATATCCCTTCATAATAGTTATTATAGAATATTAACCCCTCACGCCTCTATCTCCGGGTATGCGCACCCAGAGGGGTAATTTTCGTCGCGGAGGCTTCATATGGCTAATTTCTTGACCACCATGTACAACACAAATATAGAAAGCGTGGAGCCACCGCTGCTCGAAGAATACAAAAAAGTTCCATTAAAGACTAATAATACACAACCAAAAAGCGTTAAACTTGAACAGTTTCATGCTTCTATTCTTAATAAAAAAGCAGAAGAAGCAGAACGACAACGCTTAGAGGAGACAAAGAAGGCGTCTGAGCGACCCCCTACAGCGCCTCGTTTAACGGCACCTACGAATGGAGCTTTATTTGACAATTATGGCCGCTCTTACGAAAAATACACCTCCACATTTACCGTAAAAGCAGCTGGTGTTAATACGCCTGGGAAAACAGGAGAGAATAACCAGGATGCTTTACATAATCCTATTTTGGTAACCAATCCTGCATCAGACATGGGTACAAAAATTGTTTTCTCAGATTATGCGGACAAGGGTGATAGTTTACCTGAGTTTGTGCAACATCAAATCAAAGTCGATGCGCATGAGGAACTCTTAGACAAGCCTATATCCGTACCTCGTCTAAAGATAAGTACAGAAGAGCTCGTATTCAAAGATCTAAAAGCTGCTTTCATGCAACAGGGTCCATCAAAAGAAGATGCAGGTACAGATGTTATCAATACAAACTTAGGAACTAAACCCAAAGTTAGTGATATAGGTATAGACCTATTACCTATAGTAGGACTAAACATACATCCTGAAGTTAGTGATATAGGTCAAGACATTAAACCAATCACAGGACTAAATACAGACACTATAGTTAGTGATATTGGCACAGAAATTAAGAACGCTTCCGGGATAAACCTAGAACCGGAAGTTAATAACATAGGCGATGAAATCAAGACTATTGTTGGTCTAAACCAAGAGACTGAAGTCAGTGATATAGGCGACCAAGTTCAAACTGTTGTAGGTATGGGACTTACATCGGCAGTCAGTGACATTGGGGATGAGATGAAGTCAGTTACAGGCCTGAATCAAACCCCTAAAGTTACCAGTATAGGATCAGATATACAATTTGCTATCGGATTAAACACTGAGCCTGAAGTCACAGGTATTAGAGATGTAAAGAAATCAACAACTTACAAGAGAACTGATAAGAGTCTAGCTACATATGAAAAATACTATGAGAATTTTGTATCTCTATCAAATATTTCTGCAAAGGATATACTCAAGATCGAAACACCCGCATATAAATTCCTTAGTAAATATGCTGATTTCCAATTACCGACCTATCAACATTTTAATGATGGGGATATAAAACCTCAATTTATAGGTAAGTCAGCAAATACATACATCACTGCGTTCCCTGAAACTTGTGTAACGATGCCGGCAGCAGATTATACGAGCCTGAAGGATTTCTATAGACTTCAAGAGGTAATTGAGCTCTCTTATCTGGGTGAGAATAATGGGGATTTACGTGCTGAATATGTATATGCACAGCAAGCGTCAACAGAACTTACAAAACCTGTCTATGGAACAAATAATAACATAGATACCGGGATATCTCAATACTATTCTAATCAAGAAAGTACAGACTACACATTCTATAGAGATTTAGATGATACTACTGGCGTTCTGACACATGTACCTGAAGGAGATGCAACTAATACATTTCTAACAGCAGACCATGAATCTCGATACAATGAATCTGGGCAAAACTATGATAGTTCTTATAATTGGACAAAACATAGGGACTCCGGTACCTTCGTTCATCATGGTTATCATGGGGGAAGTATATTCAGTCAAGATGGTGTAAGCCGCGCAACTAAATATGGAACCGAAAGCTCTATACAGTCAAGTGTAAAAACGGATAACACCGGAAATACTACCATAGATTCTCATATGAATACCTGGTATCCCGGAAGAACAATCGAGAAGTATAATTTGACTCCGCATAAAGAATTTAAAGAGCAAAAGTTAACTTCTCCAACTTCATTAAAAACTAATCTAGACACTTTCTATGCAGAGAAAGGTTTAAAGAATCCTGAATGGAGAGATCCTGAGGATATACGGCGCACAAAACATGCTGTAAGCGTAGGAACCATAGTCAGCGGTTGGATAACAGGTGAAAACAAAAAAGATGCTGCAAAAGGTTTAGATAATCCTGTATACACTAAACTAACAGAATACGATGAACAGGCTTTAGGACAAGGCGGTTTTTACGATGCTACTGGTTGGGGTGAGTTCTATTGCACGAACATCTCCAGTCAGGCTAGAGAGTTTCTTGAGATAACGGGATCCATGCTTGGTAATATAACACAGACAATAGTTGACCCCATTAATTATGGGTTTCCATTCAAGAAGTTATGGGAGCCAATAACATCTACAGCGCTCTATCAGGCATATCGCTTAATACCTTGGGACCTGGTATTCATGCCTAGAGGTAATAACCCATACTTGATCCTCACAAGTCCGCTTTTAGGAAAATATGTTCAAGGAAAAAACTTTAAAGAACCGGGATATACTTCAACGAGACCCGGAATATCATGCTCTCGCATCCCATCTGTCAAGTTCGAGGGTAGAGAAGATTTTACTAGGTTTGCTAATACATACGGAAAAAATCACACATTTACACCAACTCTTCAAGGCTTTGATATCACTTCTGCGGATGATGACTATCAGCAATTTTGGGATCATCCTTATCCACAGGAGACGCGTGCGGCGGGTCTGATTGACTCCAAAACACATGATGCAATACTCAACGATATGTATGGTTATGAACAAGGGACCGAGAAAACGCTTTTTGATTCATACAAATCAAAAACAGATAGATTTAAGGCCTATAAATCTATACAAGGCTTAAAAGCAAGCTCAAGTGAGGAGGATGAAAGCAGCTTCGGAACAGCAGTCAACTTTGGTACTGAGTTTTACTGGGATATATTGTTTGATTATCCTAAAGACAATAAACAATATCTTCCGGAAATGCCATACAAAGGTTGGATACCTGTTAAGAGTTTCAACATAATGGGTACACAGATGGGTACTACGTCAGTCGAGACAATAGCCGGACATATATCCATACCCGATTCATACCAGCTACCATCGTCAATACAGATTACGTTACCCGAGACATCACGCTATGACGTGGATACATGGATGCGAGCTTACTTTAGTGCGATCTTCACTCCATTTAAAGGTAGTTCCACAGAAACCATGCCATCCCTGCATATACTTCCATATAAGAACCAGACAATGTATATCACTATATATTGGCTGACCGAGCAGTGGATGCCTATACGTGAGAAGACTTTCATATGTATACCAGATTTCAAATTCCAGTATATGGGTTCTGGTGATAAGGCTTTACATGAGCAGGAGATACTTTTCAATATTGTAGGTACACACGGTTTCTCATCTGTTACGTATCGAAACGCAAAAGGTGATCCAAAAAAGAACATACAGGTGCTCGAATAACAACAAACATTAGCCCCAACGTTAATCAGACATTGGGGCATATTTTTCAACAGACATAGAAGCATATTTTTCAACAGACATAGGAGCATAGAATGAAATTACTCGTTAATACTCTTCCATCACAGGGCTATTGTAAGTCTAAACGTGATTTCATAGAGATAAATCCACTTACATATAGACAACTTAAGAAATATACGTCGGCCAAATATACGACCGAAATTGAGAAACTTGTGTGGGACATTGAGTGCCTGATACAAGATATTATTGGTTGGGAAGATCTATCTATGTATGACCTCACCTCCTTACTATTTACGAGGAGACTACTTTCGGCGACATTTGAACCGGAATTAAAACTAACATTTGGCGATAACGTTTATACGATAAATATACAAGATATAAGTTTCAAAGATATGCCGGTTGAACTTAAGACCCTAGATACGGTCGAAATTAATGGCAAAAAGTTCAAATTTAGATTACCGTCCCTATATGAGTACTACAAAGTACTAAAGTATGCAAGTGGGGACGTTGAGAATTTGAATGATTTTAGCCTGGAAATAGTTACGTTCGCATCTACGTTAGTACCAATATCGTCCTCAGAGGACCAAAGTTGGGAGAACATGGATTCACTTGATGCGTACAAACAGGCTATAAAGTCGGTCGATACGTCGGTGCAACAGGACATCGTCGTGATTGAAACGATACAAACATTACTACAAGATAAGCTCAATGACGTGACAGTCAAAGGGGAGGGAGGTGAAACCGCAGTGAGTCTCAATGGACTTACCGCGGATATCTTTCGACTTATATGGCTTAATGCGGGGAACATCTCAGATCGAATTAGTTTTAAAGAAGGATTACAACCTTGATTTGAGCGAGATGACAATCTTTGAGATTGACAATACGCTGGATGCTATTGCTGAATTAAAAGAAAAGCAGGAGCAGTTAGCCGCTCAACAGGCAGCACAACACCAGCGCTAATTCCGGAGGCTGATTATGGGTATCTTCAAAATCATAATGGACTTATTCAAGATACCAGAGAAAGTCCGTCAGTATATTGATGATCAGATTAAGAAGAAAAAGGATAAAGCCCAGGATCAGGCTGGAAAGGATATCAATAAACAGTTTAACGATGTTAATAAGCCTGACCCTAAGAAACCTGCAGAGCCCCCTAAAGATGATGTGGGAGCTAACCTAGAAAAGATTATAGAAGAGGCTATGCGAGCTCATACTCAAGCCTCTGCTGCCATGCAAGACAGTATCAATAAGTTAAGAGGGTTTGCACCTTCTGAGATAAATTATCCAAGTGATACTGACTCCCTAGTAAAGAAGTATATATCCGAGAATGGCGGTCAATCTAATGCCTCGATTGATGCGTTACGCAATACTGGCTACCTTATGCAAGGTCAGCAAAATATCGGGCAGGCCATCCAATTTAACAGTCAAGCACTTGTGGGCATGGCTCAAAACATGGATCAATCCTTTCAGGGAGCTATGGACTTCATGCAAGAAGTGCCTGAGACAGTGAACGAAGCTGTTGAGAGACAGGAAGATGGGCTCGAGGATTTCTTGAAGCAGTGGCGTAAAGGTCAGGATAAGCAGTTTAAGTTATTCAGCATATTAAAAGGTGCTGCGGTCAAGCCATTCGAGATTGCCAAAATAGGTATGTCCGCCGCCGAGAGAGCTACGGCTACCATGAAAATGGTTAAAGAGTCCGTCGAACAAGCCTTAGGTAAGGGCGCTGCATTTAAAGTTATATTTAAACAGCTAGCTGACGCATTCCCATTTATAGGTAAGATTAGAGATAAGATTATCGATTTTGAGAACTTAATTCCTAACTTAACTGCCTACTTAGGGAAGACGTTTAAGCATATATCCGGGAAAATATCTGCGCTCTCATTCAGTGTTAAAGGTGCTATACTGTCTGGTCTTACTCACATTGAGTTTGGAAACATTGGACGTAAGGTACGAGAAGCCTTATCTCAAGAGGATCAGCAATTAATCAAAGATTACGATGCTATTAGTGCAACAAAGGAGTTAAATCAAGCGATCTCTGCTCGTGTGGATTTTGCAAATGCCACCATAAACGATATTGAGCGCGGCGAGGATATGACAATATCCGAAGAAACTAGAGATCGTATGCGTGCTGGTGATCTCTCTACCCTCTTCGAAGAAATAAGGTCGGCTAGATACCAAAATGATCCAAAACGTCAGGCGGCAAAAGTTCTAGATCAGATAGCCTACTCATTAGAAAAGAAGGATGATGAATTATATGATCTATTTAACGTGTCGCAAGGCGGACGAGAGCACTTAGCTAAGCTTCTTCATGAATACGTAGAGTCTAAGGATTGGGGAGACGATGATAGTAACAAAAACAAGATACGTAAAGATCGTACAAAAGCCTTAAAAGAATATGTAAAGAAAGTCAAGGACGGCTTAAAGGACCCTGAGCACGATGGGCGAGCAGTAATACTAGAACAGATTCAAGAGTGGATAAAGAAGGCAGGTAACGATGATCCTTTAGAGCAATATAGTGCAAAGTCAATTCAAGATGAGTACGCACTGAGTACCGTCAATCAAGCGGTGATGGACGCATTTAACAAAGATATTGAAGAGCTCAAAGCAAATGAGGATGTTGAAGCACGTAACAAAGCACTTAAAAAGTACAATTTCACAATAAATGAGAAAGGTCAAATCGATACAGCAGAAGAGAAGGCAGATTGGACTAAGATTCGTGATGAAAATCGTGAAACTGTCAAGCAAGGTGTTGAGGACCTGGAACGCCTCATGGGGAAGCCCAGCGTCGGGAATGCCAGGGCGCATCAGTTTATTCAAGATATGCTCTTAAAATACCAACTCGAGTTCCGTGATGATCCTGACTTTATCAAAACATACTTTTGGGCTGATGATTGGGAGAACGTCAAGAAAATACGTATCAACGATGAAGCTATGACCAAATGGCTTAAGCAACATCCTGAAATAGGTTACACTACAGAACATACCACTGAGAATGGAAATGTCATATTATCGGAACAAGATCAGTTAGAGATTTATACAAATGGCGGGAATTATAGCAACATACATGGTAAGGGTGATAAATATCGTATAACTCGAAATCAAGGTACAAATGCTTGGCGCGAGTTTGATAATGACGGTTCATCTACACAGTTACCTAAATTGGAGGCGACGCAAGAAGCTTCCCCTATACCACCATTACCACCTGGTGAGCTGATAGATGAAGAGCCCGGAGAAATTACGGCTCCTAAAGTAAAGACCGTTACTGCACCAGCTGCCCCTTCTAATAACACGTCCGAGCAGACTGTGGAGGACACTATTGAGTCAGCTGTTGAGGATATAATTGAATGGTTAAAGGTTGATCTACAGAACAAACGCGGGCATTATGATGAACGAATTAATGCACAGAAGCAGTCCTATAATCTTCTATTTGAAGACGCTCAAGATGAGTTGAAAGAACTCGCTCAATATAAAGAGGACAATAATGGTAACATAGAATTTCTAAAAGGAGATACCGGAGAGTTCCTTGCTAAAGATGGTGTATCTAGTACCGCACTACAACAAGCCTCAGATAGATACAAGGTTTATAACTATCTGCGAAACGGGAGACTTTCTGCTGAAACTCGTGATTTCGATGTTGAACTAAGAGCACTTCTGGCAGACAAGAACAATACTGAGAAAATCATACGGATGTACACTGAGAAGATTGAAGGTGATGGAAAAGAAGAAAAGGGACTCAAGGGGGAACTAATTGACTTGAATAAGAAACTTGATGCATTAGCGACCCTCATAACCTTAATCCCTAAAGGTGGCGATATATACATTAATCAAGATAACTCTAAGGTAACAGAATCGCCGGACGAAGTATCTGCCTACGATCAATAACCTATTAGGAGGGTAACCCATGTTTGATAATGACCAAGATCACTATTATATCGACACATTCAATCTCATGGATACTACCTACTTAAATGGTTCAGGATCCCCGAGTGGAATGGAAGGCACACAGCGATTATACACTACAACAGGTGATGGACAGCTGGATAAATGTATTCTTATAGCACCATACATAGACCCGATGCAATACGTAGGCCGAAACTCATGGTCAGATGGTGCCGGGTCTATGATGGATAATATCACCGACATCTTTAATAACGTTATGTCAAGTTTCAATAACATGGTTATTAATGCGCAAGACGACCTAGATAGAATGTCAGATTTTCTGCGGGCCATGTTCCCTAAAGCTACAGACTTCGCTGATAAAATGGGACTCACAGATTTAAAGAAAAAGGCTCAGAAATTACTTGAGACGATACCTTGCGGCGAATATAAGGCGATAAACATAGGTTCATTTAAGAAACAATACTTAGGTTCTTCTGTAGAGCCACCGATCACCTCTATGTCAGCGATGTACTTCAGTAACCCAGGTGATTTCCAGTGGTTCAATTCTGAATGGACTAATGAAAAACAGCCTTTACGTAAAATGTGTGCGATACTTATGCGTATACTTGTGGGAGACACTGATGCATTTATGGAGCCCATGGAAGGAAAGGACGGAGGGCAAAACTCAATCGTTCAATACGCACCTATGGGAATTGAGTCTCGAAAGTTAGATATAGATAACTCTGATGCTGGTGGGACCATGAAACGAATCATAGGCCGAACGTTCGCAATAGCTGTAAGTGACACAAATGAGAATGACAAAGGCGCTGTACGTATTATCCGGAATTTACTGCCGGAGTCTTTAACTATAACTCCATCTCGAATATTAACACGAGATAATGATTACTACTATGTCAAAATAGATGTGACCTTCTCACTTGCGACTTATATTGGTGCTAAAGATGTGGCTACAAATTGGATCGCAGATAATCTAACAGAAGATAAATATTCTGGATTCAAATCCAAGCAGACGAAGACAGTGGATCAATCATAACATGAATACAGGGGCGAGATATGTATAAATTAAGCAAGTCTAATTCAAATTTTGACATAATGTACGCCATAAACGGGAATGATATATATAATTCCAAATTTTTGTATGACCTTGATAATCTAGATTCGAGTAATATAATGTCTTACAAAAACTTATTATATGTAGGCCGCTTAGATTTAGTAGCAAATACCATCTATGACAATATAGATACCGTCCCTTATGAAGTGGTTTCTATTCTGAACCGATTTTATCAAAAAGATAATACTGAGTATACGGACGTAAATTATGTTCCGGAAACCACTATACGTACGTTACGACTCGGGTAAGCACACGGAGGATTATATATGTCTGACATGAAATCCTCCTTTGTGACCCCGGATTATACAATTAAGGTCGAAAATAAGAGTCAAGGTTTCTTGTTACCTGATTCTGCAGTTTCAAAGCTAATCATACTTGAAGACATAAATAGAGTACCTGAAATTAAAATGTATGTACGTACTTCATTTGCTTCACGTGTTATCCTACTCGATGACTTGAATATCACGATCGAGGATGGGGACTCATATCGGATATCTTTTACGTTTGGTGTATTTAGGGCCAAAACATTTCAGCAGTACGTTCTATATGAAGGGTACATGTGTGAACGTGCATTCTTTATAGAGCCGGGTAGTGAGTACTTAGGTGATACATTAAGTGACGCTATAGACGCACTTAAGTTGCGGGATAAGGCTGATGGTATAGACAGTATTGAGGGCGGATATTGGCGATTAAATGAGACACGTATGGAAGCGTTTAAACGATGTATGCGTGGGGCTAAAGAGAATTCGATATGGGTTGTAAACACTGAGGAAATTAAAGTGATTGACCTATCTCAGGAACCAACTCAGGGGCAGGACTTCATAGCGCCTACGTCTATGGAATTTTTCTCTTATAATAACCGATATACGAGCGAGGGTATCTATAACCTATATCAGGACGAAGACGCAGATGTAAATCCGATGTATAATGCAGTATGGAACGCTATGTCATATATAGGATTTGACCATAAAGACTTCACACAGAATGTAATCAGCTCCATGAAGTATGATTTTCCAATGGAGCAGTTGATGAAGTTTATATACGATTCAGTTATATTACAGTATGACGTCGGGTCTGTTATGAAAATGGAGCTGGACGAATATACCACTGAAAATATGTATTTAGTATCTAAAGTTACCACATTTGCTACCGAAGGTATATCAACTGTAGCATATTTTAGTTTAGGTCAAGAGTTCAAACCACCTAAGGGCGGAGGTCTATAATGAAAGTATATCAATATGTTAACTTTGGTCTGCTATGGGATAACCAACAGCAAACCCAGTCTATAGCAGGAGCTTAACATGATCAAGGAATTTAATTACCGAAATTATAACAAAATTAAGTTCTACTACGGGGTTGTTAATGAGGTACTTGAGAACTATTCAGTCCGATTTAGGATCCCGGAAATTATAGATAACTTAGATGATGATGAGTATCCGATTGCACATCCGATATTGAAGCATACGTCAGAGATATTTAAGAATGATACTATCATCATCATGCAGCTCGACGTAGATATGCAAGAGTTCGTCTACTTTAGTAATGACGTGACTGAGTTTACCGGCTTACGTTTTGGTAATGCAATTATTGACCTGAGTCTAGGTAAGGAAGACAATCCATCATTATCTATAAAGATTGCTGAATTAAAAGCTGAAGACGAAGACGGTAATAATTTGGAAGAGGGTGAAGAATATAGTGTTCTTGGGCCGTTTACAGATATAACGCTCAATAAAGATAATGTCACGATCTTGCGTTCTGAAGCTAACAGTGACAAGGTAGAGGATGATCAACCCGATGTTCTCGTAACCATAGGAAAGCTGCCGGATGATCATTTGGGTGAGAGCGGTACAATGGGTATTGATGCTCAAGTCTATAAAGGTGGCGAGAAAGCCGATCAAAAGCACATCGTATCACAGGTTACCGTAACAAACAAAGGCGAGATCTCCATAGCATCAACCCCGGACCCAAATAACACAAAGAAATTCACGACGCTGGATATCGCTAATGGTAATGTAGCTTTAGATAGCAATACCGCGACAGGACAGGCTACTGAAACATTAAAGGATGGAAAGTTGTCTCTGAAATCAAGTCCTACTGGTGGGGAAAGTACAATAGAGATGAATGGGAACAAGATTACCATCACCGGTGGACAAACCCTTAAAGCAACCGGTACATTTGATGGCGATCAGGGGGTTAATTTAGCTTCTGATCTTACAGGCGAGTTAGACTTGGGTGCATTAGTTGAACTTAAGAATACTGTAGGTGGATTAAAAGGTGCCCTGGATGATCTCTGGACGGAATTATCTACAGTAAATAACAATCTCTTTCAGTTAGCTACAATGACTGCCGCGATCTCATATGCTGGACCCGGAGCCCTAGCCAACGCTACAGGCGGCGCGATAGCAGGTCCTAGCGCCAGTATTGGAACGATAAACGCAAAGAAGGCATTAGTTTCAGCAACATTCAAGTAAAAGATGCGGGGTGATTATATGTACATAGGAACAGATCTACTTGAGAAAGACGGGTTATCCGAGAAGATAGACAAACTGGACTTTACATTTTCAATTCACCCCAAGAGCATCCCATTCCTGAGACGTTATGGGGTGTTAGTCGACGCAGATCGATACACATTACAAGATAAGGCAGCAAGTGCGATTCAATTAGCTCTTCAACGTTTGGGCGATAATGAGCTCACACTTTCGGGCCTTAATGTTACGAGCAGAAAAATAGATGCGACGATACGCTATAACAATACCGAAATATTCGCATCAACGCAGGTACTAAGTTAGGAGGTTAATCTACATGGAAGCCCTAAATGACATAATTACAGAACTGACTACCATTGCCCAAGATAAGAAGTACGAAGGGCCAACCGTAGATGCATTAATATACCTCATGGCGAATGGTATCTATAGAAATAACCTCAATGCTGTGAATGCTGTACTTGAGGCATCCCAGAAAAGATGTAAGCTGCTTAATTCAGCCATACAGCATGCACAAGATGGAGGCTATTCAGTAAACAGAGGTACGAACCAACATATATTCATACGTAATTTCACCTCTACAACTCCAGGTAAAACGCATAAGAGGTACGACCCGGCACATAAGGTTGATGGATTAACCTTATTCTGGGCAAGTGATGGAGACTTAAGCGGTGGTGAGAATGGAACGCTGGAGCTTATTGTAGGTGAAAAGCAAGTTGATGAGGTAATCGTTGGCGCTAATGCTAGTACTGCTCTGAGCTTGCGTTCTCTCACAACAAATATAAGTCAAGACGTATCCCTATATATGGTTGCAAAAGTTACGGGTGAAGATGATGCTTTACTTACGTATACAGAAATACGTCATAAGTTACTCGAGCACCTATATACACAGACCCCTAATGAAGATATATATTGGCTCTTAACCACCACTGATTATGGTATAGAGTTTTATAAATTTCTGAATAATCCTCTTGGGTCTACAGAACCGAGTGCAGAACTGAGTAGATTTATCAATCAGGATACATATCGTGTTAAAGGTATTGAGTATACTACTAAGTCGATAGCGGATCCATCTAAATCGCTGAAGACATTCCCGGGAATAAAGATAGGTGCAAATACTATTATTACGTGGACAAAACCTGTTGCCCGCTTGGATGACATAAGTGAGATTTACATGAATACTCTTAAAGCAAAAAATTCTGACTTTATGCTGCGGACAACTGATGATATGCAGCGAGGAATTCTAGCTGTTAATGATACTAACCTATCGAGCTGTTACTTAAAATATTATGCCACTCAGGAAGCATATGAAGCCGATTTTGGTAATGATATAGATGATCCTAATATAACATATCCATGCACTTGTGTTTTTTATCTCACTTCCACTAATAAACCAACAGGGGAGCCCGATGATATTAGTGCAATAGCAATGTCAAATATTAGAAATCGGCTACTCAAAGCATATTATGTAGATAACTATATTTTATTCAAGAAGGGTATTCCTAAGAGCGTGATGGTTAATAATACGTTATCTAACTACAAATTAACCCTAAACATAACTTATAGCTCAATCCTAGATCCGACAATCTCGCAATACATTTCACAGAACTATTCGAGAAAGTTAGGACAACAATGGGACCCTTATAGAATACAGACAGACGTAAACAATACATTCTCAGGTATATACGCTATCATGATCGACCAAGAAAATACGACCATGACTAGCGATCGAATAAACCCATGGGAATACATTGATCTCGATGTACAAGTAAATACTCAGGCCGTATCAATGTAAACCGGAGGATCTGATCATGAATATTTCGTTAAACCTAGATAACTATCTCAAACAGTTTCCGAGTCTCAACTTTTGTGATGACCTTCTTAAGACCTATTATAAGGATCGTGATGCTGATACTGTACAAGATAGCAGCGATAATGAGATATTTGCATACAGAACTGAACCTACTCAAGAACATTATAAAACACTACTTAATGAAGAATACGATACTATATATCATCTTGTAGACCTGTATATCCCAAGTGGTGATACAATATTATCTTGGAGTGATTGGTACTACATTGCTTCTAATGCATACAAAATGAAGGGTGTTCTTGCATCTTTTCAGTATGTCTTAGATTACTTGAATATGGATCCACGTGTAGAGGGCAATATTACGTATGAAATATTGCGCGAACATCAAGGCAATGACGTACATCGTATACAAATACATGTACCTGTAGCTTCTCGAAATGCAGATCTTACACGTAATTATCTTGAGAAATTAGCACGTGAACTCTTGATTGTCGATGATATTACGGCTCGATTCACTGAGCTTGAATTTGATATTGTTATAGAATTTACCAGTGCGTTTAATCAACAATGGAATCATATCAGAAGTACGTTTATAAATTTCTGGGATCTAGGTGTTAAAAATGTAATTCGACGCCCTGTAATTGACAAAGGTACTGCAATAACATATATTGATATGCAGTACAAGGATTTATACCATGATCTAAATGTTGGTACAATACATGATGGGTATTATCGCGTCGGAAATATATTTAACCCATTTTTAACATGGGCTAATCTTCAACGCATGGATATCAAAATACCAAATGTAGTTATAGATTTTGTTAAACAGATCAAGCCTGAGATAGAAATGCCAGAAATGAAGTTCATGTATAAGGCACGGGAAGTATACAAGATTACACCGGTTTATGGAAGGAAAGATCTTATCAAGAATCAACTTGTATCCGATTTTCAGTTCAAACGCCATATTTCACCTGAACTTATTACTGTAGCTCCTGTAAGAAGGTCAACTCGTCTTCGAATGTCAAGGCGGGGCCCTATTTTAAGCGATATGTTAAACACAGACGAGGATAATCCGGAGGACTCAGATGACAGATAATCAAACAGGACTTTCCGTGGATATTATAAACCACGGATCTGACACGACAGCCTTAACGGAAGCTTGGTTCTCCGGAAGTCAGGAAGGTAATACTAGTGGCGTTTACGATAGAGTTTATGCGATTCACTGTACTTCATGTATGGACTACCCAAAGTTTCCTACATTGATAGAATATAATACATTCGATAGTAATTGCATCTACTCCGGAGGTGGAGATGATCTGTACCGTAATCCTGTGGAGTGTAACAGGTATATAGGAGAGTCTATCAACATAGGGGATATCTCTATTACGAAAGTCATATTCCCAGCTGCACTTAAAAAACAGCAATATGTTTCAATGCTACTGTACTCAGGACACCCGGCAGTGAATAATTGGTATTGTCAGGCTCATTCCAGTGGTTATATGGTAAACACTAATTACTGCTATAAAATTACGGTACAAAACTCAAATTGTACTGACTTAGATACCATTGTTCAATTTACTAATCTGGCTGATGGATCTTTGAGTCCGTACAGTGTTTTAAATTGTATCCACACATCCAATTATAGTAATCCACATACTGATCAGATATCCCATATCGGCAGTATGGATCTCTATGGGTATATGACAAGCGTATCACGATATGCTGCAATAACGAGCCCATTTAATGGTATAGTTATTGGTAATACTCTAATTGCAAACGATTACTCAACCAGGTATATAGGTGATCAGGTCCTCTTGGATGCTCCATCTTGTATAGCATCTAATTGTTATTACATATGTTTGGATCCAATGAATACAATCGCAACGTCATGCATTATATATCCTGGACGAGATTATAGTTATCTTGTTTTGGCGGGTCCTATATCAGCTAGTTCTCTAGATACAGCTGCGTCAGTAGTCGGAGTAAAGAGGGATGGTTGTGTATATACTCAGGAACATCCTTGGGATGAATGGGACAATTCGTGTACTGGAATAGATATATGTTCTTTCTTTAATCCAACAGACGGACATTTGTATACTTGTATAAAGCTTTCTGATATGGGTATAAAACACATGAATATTCGATTTACAGCTATTGAGAATGAAGCTGTATATCATGATTACGATATAAATATACTCGTATGTAGTCCTACTTACACAACGCTAACGTTCGCGCCTGATGTTACTGATCCAGTCGCATTGTTGGCACCTGAGGCCCCAAGCGATGCTATTACATCTGGGAACTCATGGGACGTATCTACACATACAGACTTGACATATTTTGAATGTGATGGTGGACGTATAATAACTACACCGTCATATATATCATTATGTTATTGTGCTGATGTGGAAGGTGCTTCAGGTTTCTACGTAACCTCTCAGGCAAAACAGGATACAGCGGGTCAAGTAGATAATACAGTAATGACAGATGTAGTCCATGCGCATGACTTAGAGTGCTTGTCTGGAGTATTCTGTAATCCAGAGTGCTTTCCTAGAGGCGTTATACAACCTATTACGTTATGTACGTGTCTGGTTACGGAGTCTACAAATGCAGGTGTTCAAGGTGTGAGCTGCGTGTATTCATGTACTCCACAGTTATATTTTACAGTGGCACCTACAGGAATAAGATATTGTTGCGTTTCGGAAGAGCCTCTGGAATATACAATCTATAGCTCTATATGTGTGGGTTGGATCACAGAACCATATCTCACGCCAGACATAAGCATATATCCGAATGCTACATGTGCTTCATACGTATGGGATACATGTCGAGATGCAACCTCATTTTTAGAGGATACTGTAATTTGTGCTTACGAAGGATCTAATAAATATCTTATGGCTTGCGAAATGGCTTGCGAACAAGAAAATGTGAAATTTTTCTCAGTATCGCAGTCATATGATTATATATCCGAGAATACCATACAATATAAGGAATATGGCTACGTATCCTTAGGTTGCGCACTTGAAGCCGATGAAGATAATGAGAATGGTCAAGCTTGTTATGTTGATCGACCATTCTTAATTAAAGACGCATCCGTGGTTGGTGGATGGAGATATCCCGAGTACCTATGTATTTCAACAACGAAATACCAGGATTGTGGTGATATGTATTGGTATTGTATTCCGATTAATACCTATTATTGTAATACGTACTTTACCGTACCTGAAGGGACAGGCCTAAAGATGCATGAAAACACATCAGGAGAACCTACTTATTACCTCGAAGGAGATAGTATAATAGTAAATCAAGATGTAGTGATAAATGCAACACCTTACGGCGCTAATCATTCAACTCCTACATATTATGTTTGTTCAGAAGCATCATATGTCGATCAAACTTTGAGTGTAGTATCTAATGGTTGGCATAAAAATGCTACTACGTTATCCCGAGAATGCTTGGCTGAAAATCCAGTAACATTATTCGTAACCTATCCTTCAAGTAGCGGATGTATTAATGATGTTATATGCGCATGTTTTGATGTATATGTTTGCTATGATATTGAGTCCTTAACATTGGAGTCATATGATAGTGATAATGAAGCAGAGGATATCTATCTTTGCACAGATAATGATAGAAAGTATATTAGGTATCAGGCACCGGCGCCATTAAGCACATGTTGGAATCTGGCTAATTTAGTACAATACACACCTAAGGCAGCTACGTTTACAACTTGCTATACTATAGCGAACAATCAAGATCTTAACGGGACGCTATCTGTGTCTGACGATGGAATCTTATGCTTAACTACAGATAACGGTATGCCATCAACGTACGGTCGAGGTGCAGTTACTGTTACTGCAGCACAATGCTCTAATCCGAACAATATTCTTCAAGAAACTGTATATATTTGTGTTCAATACGTAAATCCAGAAATAGCTTATACTGTCACTTTCGATAATATTCCTGATGGAATTATTATATACGACATAGATCCTAATACCTTAACTGGGTTACAAACGGGAACAGTTGTATCCTTTAAAATCGAAAATGATACCGGGAAACGCATAGACTCAGTAAAAGCAAATGGAGAAATGATCACAGCTAATGATGAATTATACGAAGTCACTGTTAACGGCGCGAACATTCGTATTACAGTTACATTAACTTCTGAAGGGTAATCTTTATAAAAAGTAGAGGTGATGTTTATGAACGAAGGGCTTTTAGTTCACACGCTTAAACAATTCAAACTGTCAGAGGTAGATAGAGTTTGGCTCGCACTCATAAACATCTCTGATACTATTCAGTATAACGAATACATAAGTCTTGACAGAATATATCCGGAACCTGGTGAAGAAATTTCCGATGATTCATATTCATATCTAAAGTATGAAGTGCAAACCTCAGGGAAAGTAAATTTCATCTTTAATTCTATTCTGGTATTCAATAAGAGAGCAGAGTTACTTTGTTATGCTAATCTGGATCCTCAAAATCTTGGAACAGTAGATTCATGGGTTGTCAAAATCTCAACCGCTTATGATATTACGACGGGGAATAGTGACTACTCTATCGATTATTTAGCGGTTTACAAAGAGCATACTTCAAACACACGCGACTCGTTAACTAGTACGCATGACAATCTTAATCTTGATGAAGCAATATCTGTTTCAAAAGCACGGCTCTACAGTGATGTTAGTGCTCAAACACGATATATAGATCAAACAATCAATACGGTTTCGACTCAAGCATATGATTCGGTGGAGCGTTTAGTCATACCAGCCAAACAAGATGAGGGGCAAAACACACTTATCAAGAGATACCTTAACAACAGATCGGCGACTTTCCGCTACCAAGATCTGGTATCTCAAACACCCTCATCAAGTGCGATAGAAGGTATCACGGGGTCTACAATACAACCAAGTAAAATAGTCGATTCCCTATCTACAGGTGTCTTACTTACATATTTTACTCCTAGAATAGCTCTGGAAGTTATAAATAACTTCAATCAAGACGTGAATTACGACGATTGGTTAACTTATCAAGACATTGCTCAATCCTATAAATACGGTAGTGTGTTCGTTGATAATGATACAGGTGCTGGTTTCTTTGTTCCTATATATAAGCACTACGACCCTGTTACAGATACTGTAAATGACAATGGTCACGTTTATGACACTGTACATCCGGCTAAGAAAACATTAAGGGGATGCGTAATTATTCCTAACGGAATCAACAAGGAAATACAGGTATTTCGATTTACAGAGTATAGATATCTAGAAGATGATGAACCATACTGGGATGAGGTGGTCTATGACTTCAAACGTATCCCACCAAAGTATTATCCCATGAAATTCGTACACACAATACAGTTCATGAATGGGAAGGCTATATCTTGGAGTAAACATTCTACTCCAGACATAACTATCTCAGATGATTCAAAAACTGACTCTTGTGGTGTAGAGAATCCTTGGGTATACATCAACAGCCATACCGGTATCAAGACGGATGAAGAACAAGAGACATCCTTTATCCTACACTATACGCGGGTGACAGCCTATGCATCCAACATGTATCTAATTCCATCTCTTACAGCAGCAGGTATATACCTAGGACAGGTAGCATATATTGCTCCGATAGAGTATACAGAGTTCAAGAATTATTGTATAAACACACGCGATAAAATTCTAACCGAATTCACATCTAATGTATCTGATCTACAATTAAAATCAGTAGTAAGAAATTATATTAGTTATAGTATTCTTTCACAGGCAGACGAGGCAGGTGTTATAACTTCTTGGAGTGGGAATCTCACTAATGATGTATTTACATATAGAATCGCAGCAGGGGCATCTGATTTTTGTACAACTCATGAAGATTTGTTTAAACTTCAATGGGGTGATATACTTAAAGTATATTCAGAAACGGGACGACCGTCTGATTATAATAAATTTGCTAACTTTAAGAGCACACATTCAGGAAAATCTCAACGTATCGTGCTTCCGGTAGGAGTAGAAGGCGGTGATCCAGATTTAGAATATCTAGATCGACCGTTCAGTGTTCCTGAGCAAAACTTGGATGTTATCAATCCTATAAGCCATGAAAATGTTAAAACACATGCTATACTCAATCAAATAGGAGATGGTATTAAGAGTCATTTATACACGATGACGCAGGATATATCAGAGTCTGTCAACACATATATATGTAGAACGTTATATGATTACGAAAGAACAGATATGTTGCAATGGCACCTGGATCCAGGAGTTAAAAATGATATCGACCTGGAACTCATGGCCTGCGACAACGGTATTCTGGAAGTAAGAGATGATGATCAAGCAATATATGTAACCGTTATTAAGTATTCGAGTAAAGCAAACACACCTGTCTTTAGACAAGTGATAAACAAGAGCTTATTGGAAGAAGGAGATGGAGCTGTTCCATACTTTAACGTTTCATATAGCAACAATATATTATGTTATCGAATGCTTCTTAAAGATACTCAAACAGCATACACAAGTTTCTATGATCTGACCAAAGTTAATCCGTTCGTACCAGTTTTGAGCAATAGAGATAAATTTGAGTGTACTGAAGACACATTAAGTAGCACAAGAACTCTATCTTTTAACATATGCACACTTTATCATGGGTATGGTATGTTATTTGAAACAGAATATACGGAACAGATACCTACTGAGAGTATTTATAATCGCTACGAACATAATCACAACTATGGAACAGATATAGTAGAAGCGCATGGACGTAAACTCATTAGACGAGAATATTTCTTGCCTGATGATTAAAACAGAGAGGGGCAACCCCCGAAAGAGTTATAATAGCTAAGAATGAGGTACTAAATATGGCAGAGACAATGACTACAACTTCTAAAATGTATGTAACAAGTGAGTTCGTAAATGATGCTCAATTCGCATGCAATACACTCTACGTGTTTGGTGCCGCATTCAAAGCTCCTTTTGAACTCAAGGCAGGTGATAATCCACGTGAATGTATTTTATGTTATCACTGCGGATGGTTAAATCACTCACAATACAATGAAACGAATCCTGTATCCCTACGTCTGAGCGGATGTGATTACGGGACCTTGGCAGAATGGCCGGGCGGATATGGGGTTCCAACATGTATTGACATGGCGCGTAAGTTAGCAATTGTAAAGATTCCATACTTATCTAATATGGCAACACAGTGGATAGGGTATTTAACTTACGTATGTAATGATAAGAACTTAATTTTCTCTAAACAATACTGTGATAGAACAGCATTTTATTTTGTTAAAGATGACTATATAAATCCAAGCCTACGTGGAAACTGCGTATGTGAGACCGCAGGTAAGAATGACGTAACATACTTATGTTTTGACTTATCTGCTATGAATTTAGCTGCAACATTAGTTCCAGTATATACAGACATGGATAAAAATAATCCAACATGTGGCAGCTCATGGGGAAACTATGTGTGTTCTCATTATCATAATTTAGCGACATATAGCATCAATGAGAATGGTTATACATGTTTTGGAGAGCCTTTATACACAAATAATATGGTTGATTCCGGTACGGTTTCAGAAGTAAATCGTAATATATCTAATACGTCTACAGGACTTACATCCAATCTGATTAATGGAGATGATCAACGTATATTGCTTACAGCCGATGGAAGATATGTCTCATCAACTGTTAGCACCTGTTGTGCAAGTGATTACTTAACACGTTGTTCATGTGCATGTATATCTATGGCTAATACCTGTGTCTATATTTCACGCACAGAAGTATGTCTGGATGAAACCACAGGCAATGAAGTAGAGTATAATCCATATGAAGGATGCAATAACTCTGCAGCACAATTACATCTTAACACCTCCCAACGAGTGGATTTTAATGACATCATTTACTTTGTTGATGACGAAAGCGTTACCAAATAATATATAGGGGGTAGATGCATGATTACAATGTTAAAAATATTAGGTTTACCTGTATTAGGATATACAGCCCCTCAGACTATTGTTAATGGTAATGAACCTCAGGGGTACACTTTAGGGGATGCATGTGTAATATCTGAAGATAAAGTATGTACTCCATGGACTGATTACGGTTATGAAACGTATAATTCATTGTACGCCATGTCGAGTTCATGCTGTTGTGAAGCACGTAATTTTGCTGCTTATAAATTATTTGATATTGTTCCACTTCTAGGAACAAGCAGACAAGGTGAGAATTATTACAATTCAAATACAGTAGAAGTAAATTATGATTGCAACTATAAAGTGAACGAAGCTAATATCCCATATATTTCAGGTGAATTAGTAGATCATGACAAATTTAATTACAATGTGTTACCAACAACGCACATACCGCCTCAAAACGTTCATATATGCGATATCATAAACCCAAATGATGCACAACGGTATTATAGTGCATCAGATGTTCAATACATTGTAAATAATTGGGAAGCTATACAAGGTAAAACTAATACCCCAGCAACTCAAAACATAGCACGTATATCATGTTATGCCTGTTTCGGTGATATGCCAGGTGTAACTTCAGGTAACAAAGATTATGGGTTTGTTATGATTGCACGTTTAAAAGGTACTACACCTGTAATGACCGATGACTGTGTAACCGGGTATAATAGACGCGATGCAGCAACCTATGCCTCGAATTCGGAGTTAACTCCCAATGATGGGGAATATCTAGCAATTACATGTAGCGGTGAATCAGGTTGGCTGGAAATCAGACATATGTTCGAGTATAATGCCGGATCCAACTCATTAGGTAATGACAAGCTTTCTGATACGGGCGCTACAGAACCTGTGAAAATAAATCTTAATGACCCCGTAACTATATACTCAAATAATACTGACGGGAAAACCTATCCGGCATTTGTAGCAGATGATTTAGATGAGAATGGTATATTTGCTATTATGCCACTACCGTCACAATCCAATGTTACTTCAGTATGTAGCGGAACAACAAACTGTAGCTTGAAAGAAAGTTTCGCAAACCATATTGAGTTATCATGCAGTAACGGAGAGTATTATATCTCATTATATAATTCGGCTATCAGCTCTTACGCTAATCAAGTAGGAGATCTCGCTAACTCGAAAACTGAACTAGGAAGAATAAAAATAGACCCAACTTATAGACAGGGGTCAAATAACGTAGCTCAAGGGCATTGGGATGTTAACTGCAAGATAGCGACTATCTCGTGCGCCAAACAACTTATGGGACTTATTACACCAGCAGGAGGTGATTAAACATGGCATCACTAAACGTTACGGTTCAAGCCAGTAAATTAGGCAACACCCTAACTCAAAACATATTTAATGCAAACGATGTTATTGACGTAACGAATCAATCAATGAAAGAATTAAACCTCTTAACGTTCGATAATATTCAGTCAGCAGGAAACGTCGTATCTACGATACAAGCCAATTGCTTCTTGCCTGTCATGTATTCTCCAGAACAAAATCCATCCTACGCATATTATGGGTGCAGTTTTCCAAAAGAGATTAACAACGAAACACGACGGTATATTTTACAGGCATCTACAAATACGTATGTAGCCTGGTCGGATCCTACCGGGCAATGTACGATTTACACAGAAAGCATGCCTTCAAGTACAAACACTCAAGCTCTGCAGATATATTGTGACAAATGTTTACGCTCATGTTATCAAGATGTGTGCGTATGTTATGCAGAATTAACCAACATGCCTGTCGCGGATTGTTATGCTTGTAACAACAAAATTAACGAAGCTAATATACCTTATATATCTGCAGATCTCATCACACATGGTGAGTTACCTGTATCTGTTATACCTAAATCAACACAAATAACAGGTGACGGAAACGAGGATTTGACTGCTACTCTTCCTACAAAAGGGGCTGTAGTAGACGGCATCTCAGGTATGGCCAGAGCAATATCGTATAATGAAGGTGTTTTGGCTCTCTGGGGGTATGGTGATGACGGTAAGTTATACATCACGAGCGCAGTATCACTTGGAACTACCGACTCCGTAGATAATTTAACATCAGATTATTTTAAGTGTAATTACCCGCTAACAGAGGAGGCCTAACGTATGACCTACGTATATCAAAATTACGCCGATACAGGTGCAACATACGCATACACACGGTATAACGTTGGCAGAATAAACTGCCTACGTGTTTCATTTTGTACCGTACCTTTTGCGAAGTTTACACCGGAATTGCAGGCGAAAATACGAGCTACAATTAGTCGATATAACAGTGGACTAATGACTGACCTGGATATGGATGCAGAAATTCAGCTCCTACTTTGGGTCATGAAGCAATCAGAATTTTTCACTGACTTAAGTATAGGTAGGCACGAATTTATTATCAAAGTTCGTCCTAACTCTACGCAAAGGTTCGGCGTACGTTGCGATATAGATAAGGTCATATTTGAGGACTTTGATTTATGGCGAGTACGTAATATACCTGCGATGGTACGTTCAAATAAATTGTACCACACAAGTCCGTTCGCAGGAATTAAGGAACTCATCCCATCGTATGGCGGACGTATAAAGAATCACTCGGTTTATTGTGACCCACGTGTGTATTGTACGTCCGAGCCTACTACGGCAGGTGGGTGGCCCTTACTTCGTGGAGCTTCAGCAGAACAGGCTCTACGTAATATTGAGAAGATGTGCGTGACTAACAAAGATCAAGCCTTACATTACCTGGTAAAGTGGCTCGCACATTCAGAAGATTTGTACATATATGAGATGCCTAAGGCCGGACATAAGGCTTACCTTGATCCGGAAACACCTACAGGCACCGTCTTTTATATAAATACAGAAAAGAATATTCCGGTTAGACTTACGAGCAGTGATGATAAGATAAACTATGAGTATTTACATAGTAAAGCACCTATGTTAGTACGTGCGTTCATGGACTCACATTCTGAAATCCAAACGTTGGCACATGCTAAAGCTGCTGAGAAACAAATCAAAACAAAACGTATGTCAGTACCTGCGGCTAAGTGGGTCCCGGAATATTTATAAGCGCTTCGCGACAAAGAAGGACACACATCGCCGTCGAATATATGAGACGGGTGTGTCCGACGAAGGGGGACACACATGGCAGATACAATCCAAAGATATAAGGAATACTTTGTCGTAAGTACGAGTATGTATCCCGCAGAAGATCCGAAATATAAGCCGTTCGTAAGTCGATCTGCATCAGCACCTACGGTAAGCGCAGGTCAGGAATCACTTCTGGTTGAATACGTTACAATAGGTGATCAGATTAACACTGACCCGTATAAGCTCATAGGTTGGACATCAGGTCCTACGTATGCTTATGGGGCAGGTGAGAAGTGGTTATTCTATGATGGTACAGGGACCGTGGACGCCGATTCCGATAATGCTATCAAAGGCGGTTGGGTTGCACTAGATCTCACGTACTACTACTATGATACATCCTCCAAGGGGTACAAGGGCAGCGGTAAATTAAGTGAGAAACCTGCTGACTGCAATGCTGTGTTTAATACCCCCCCTCTCGCACCGGATGGAAAGCTGGCCGATACAGGAACTTATGATATACGATGGAAGGATGGATCTTGGGATGTTGCAGAGAAACCTAAATGGGATGAAAATACTGCATTATTTTGTAACGTGTACATATCTGACAATCAACTAAAATTGACAGGCGTGAATACTACAAAAATGCCAGCAAAAAAATCCTTATTTCTTGTGGAGATACCCGCGATATCAGCCAGTTCATTGCAAAGCAACAGAGATTTTAAGACTCAAGATACTAATGACGTGATCGGGCATCTTGAGCAAGTATACACGTTTTCGGGATACGACACTATATTATCTTCAGGGTTACAAGAATCCTCTTATATCGGATATATTGATGATAAGAATAAGATATCGTTATTTAATACTTCTATCGATAGGGCAGAGTCAACTCCATCACAAGGGCAAGGTACGGCCACTAATGTAACAGTACCTGTCCCCTCGACAGCCGGAGAATTTGGCGGGGCTAATTATACTTTTACAGCTAACCATAATTATACAGTTGGGTTATATGGTACATGGGGAGATACGACCTATCAGGGTAGTATGACAATCTGTTTACCTTCGACAGATTCTACATTTAATATATTCCTTTTTTCTTCATCTGGCAGTATGACAGGTACTACTGTTAAAATTCAACTCGCATCAACACAGCTTAAGGTTAGCGGTATAACAGGGTCAGGTGCATTAGGTAAAACACTTACTGCAACTATTATCGATTACCAAGGGTAAGATTTACTAACGTATAGGGCGACTACGAACTCATATTACTTGCACAGATAAAATAGATTAATAACATACAAGGAGATAAAATATGTTTATCGATATACAATACATAAACCCAACATATATCGTAAATTCAGAGGCGACGTTAAATGCATGGGCGAACGGTACGAGTGGAAATGATTACACCTCAGTCCTGATCAAAGGCCCTATATCACTAAGTTCGAGTAGCGACCCAGTTATAGACTTAATTGCACGCGGTACGAGACTCGTCACAGGGTATGGTGGTACTTCTATCATATCGACATCCGGAGGACACACACCCATATTAAAAAATGGTGCTAATTGTCAAATTCGAGATGTCATTCTTAAGGGTGGGCGTGGCTTTAGTTCTTGCAATAATCTTATTGGTTGCTTGTGCGATGCTGGAAGAGATACCAATAGTGCGTTTTCAGAATGTACTAACCTGATCAACTGCTGTGTTATTTACACAGGGGCAGACGGGGAGTCAAGGGGTTTTCAGGAGTGTAGAAATTTACTAAATTGTTTCGCTATTGGGAATACTGGATCCAGGTTCGGTGCCTATCCATTTGACTCATGCAATTTTTTAACAAATTGTTCTACAGATATTAAATGTACGGGGTATAGGAGTGTAGTTTGTTTCCGGGATTGTAAGGACCTCACAAATTGTCATGCAAGTTGTACCTACGATAATACGGCAGCCGACATGGAGGGCTTTTCACGGTGTACTAATCTGATGAATTGCCAAGTAAGCGCCCTTGACTTCCCCAGTGACTACTATGGGGGTAGTCTGTATGATTATTATCGCTGCACAAACATGATGTTTTGTATAACCTCGAGAAAGATTACATATTCACATGCTAACCGTCAAGGGGTTTATAATACCTTGAATAAGCAAATTTCGGGGGATGCTAATCAAAACGGAACTTATAATTGGGCTCTTACTCAATCAGGTGGGTGGAATTCTATAACAACATAATCGGAGGCACATATATGGCTGTAACTAATGTAGAACGTTATCTAACGGATCTAGCGTACGCACTTGATTATGCGTATAATACAACAACACCTAATCAAGATGGTCTTACTATAGCAAACGGGCAAAATAGTTCTCTGCTTGGAACACAACATGCATGTTACGGACCCTCAAAAAACACGTTATATGGGTGCAATGTATCACGCAATAGACATACTGATGACCTCGTATCTTCTCTTCTAAAATTACGTAACCCATCAAATATCTTGGATGATACACAAACTGTGACCTCCAGTAAAATTGTGAGTGGATATTCTGCATACAATTCTGCGGGTGAACTCATTTCTGGATCCATTATTTGCAGAACTATCAATGATATTTGTGTATATACAAATTGTAAATCTGAATTACAAGCTGGCTCTAATAATTCTAAATATACGGTTTCTAACAGATATCCTCAGATACTTCTACCAGCGGGTTCTTATCCTGATGATATAAAGATAGGATTTGATTTACAGGGGTATAATAGTCCAAGGACATATGCGCAATCGACATCGATTTCACCTTCGAATGATCAATGGAATGATCTAGGTAGTGCTAAACCGGATTCTCACGTCTGTAACATATTAAAGGTAACCACACCTAAGGGATTCAGAAATGGTTCTGTATCTCAATTAGGTTTTTCAGGCGCAGATTATCGTACAGTACAAACGGTAACCGTTGGGGACACTACAAGTGGTTCGGGGCAAAATTCCATTGCTATAGGCTATTACCCAAATCCGGTAGTGTTTAAATACAGTATAAACGCCGCAGCAAAGAGTGCAGGCATAACTTATACAGGTCCCACATCAAAGAAGTTAGCGTTTACTCCATCTAAAGGATGGTGGAGCGGAAATAGTGTTGCTCTAACTAATGCGTCTTATAATACTCAATCTGGGACTTCGGTCACAGGAAATACAGGTTATGTATCTTATCCGTCAGGATATTATTCAAACAAACATTCAGTAACAACAACTTCGAGTTCTCAATTTACTTTTGTAATAGACAGTGATTCTAAATTTCAGGCTTGGGTTAATAATACTTCCGGAAATGACTATACTGCTGTTTTGATCAAAAGTGGCACATGGTCAGCAACTGTGACAGCATTAACAGTATTTAACTTTAATTCCAGAACTACCAAGCTCGTAGTTGGCGAGACAGGTAGTCAATTGATATTTGTTCTGAATGCTTCGCAAGATTTCTATATATTTGACGGTTACAATTTGGAGACAGTACGCTTGGAGAATATAAACATAGCTTTTCGTGTCGGGGCGGGCAAGACTCCAGGCCTTATCCGTCCGTTTTATAGATGTAGAAATCTTATAAATTGTACTGTGGATACCACCACATACGATCTACCGAATACAATCTATGGTTTCCATACTTGTCATCGATTATTCAATTGCGTTTTTAAGACCGGTGTTAATGGTAATGCATCATCGACACACTGGGAGATAGGCTTCCAGGATTGCGAGTATTTAAGTGCATGTCGCTATTATTTTGATTCTACTGCCACTTCCATGACAACGGTTGTTAATTGTTTTTCAAATTGTAAATATTTAAACGATTGCACAGCTTCAATAAACATACCTAATATAACCAGTCACCCCGGTTCTACTACTTCTTGTTTTTCTTCGTGTGTGGATTTAACTAATTGCAATGCAACAGTCAAATCCGGGGCATGCTTCCTCAAGGGCTTTGGTGACTGCAAGTGGATGATTAGTTGTACCTGTGATATGCAAAGCTCGAATCCAACGCTTTGGGGTTTCGCAGCGTGTACCTTCATAACCAATTGCGAATCCTACGTAACCCAAAAGAGTTCTGGAACCGCCACAAATACCTATGCTTTCTATTTCTGTGATTGGATGACATATTGTGAAGCTGGTGGATCTAAATATACTGCTAAATCTCGGGCATGTCATTCAACCGCTACTGATGCAGCTGGTAATACACTAGAAGGTGGTTGGAACAAGGTATAGCTTTAAAGGGAGGATTTATATGGCAATAAATAACAGAATTACACGCTATTTATCCGATCTAGCATATGCTCTAGATTACGCGTATAACACAAGAATACAGAATTCCGATGATCTGGCTATCATGGATGGCCAAAACTCATCATTGAGACCTGAATCTGATACGTGCTTCGGGATATTAGGTCAAATGATCTGTGGATGCCGGGTCGTTGATGGATATCACTGTAATGATATAATATCCGAAGTTCTTAAATTACGTAACCCAACTAATTTGATAAGCGGAACTCAGACTATCACTCCGGACAATATCATAAAGGGATATTCCGCATACGATTCATCCGGCAACTTAATATCAGGAACAGTTGAATGCAGAGACATGGCTTCTATAGAGGTTAATGCATCTGGTGCATCAAATACTGTAGCTGCTACTATAGATTGTAAGATTTGTAACACTAACTCTATCACGGCTCAATATCTTCAAATAGATATTCCTAAGGGGTGTTATAAAAATTCAGCAAAGGTAATATATGATGTAGGTGAATGCGATCCAAAATATGCATACCAAAATCAATATTGGAATGACAACAGCTATTGTTGGAATACGCAAACCACACTTTCTAGCGGGAATACAATCAATCACTGTTATGGGGCGGTTTATCTTTATGCATACCCTGGGTATTACACTCAAGACTCGTCTGTCTGTCTTGTAGGTGCTACATGTTATGCCTGTAGTGGGTATTGCGATATAACCCCAACATCAGCAAGCAAATTACTCCAGTCAGGCCAAATAAGTTATCCATCTGGATACTACGAGAATGTGCATGGGGCTAAGTACTCATTAACACATGAATCAGATGGTCCTGTCGTAGTAGCTAATAGTAGCAATAAATTAAGCGTAACACCCCCGAAAGGGTATTGGAGTGGTACAGATGTATTAACAACTAACACGTCCTATTATGAATGTGAAAAACACACAATATATAAAGGTGGAACATCGCGTGTTCTTCCATCTGGATATTATTCTAAAGATCATTCAGTGACTGTAGATATATCTGATGCCACATTTGTGATCGATACCGACGAGAAACTAACGGCCTGGGTTAATCAAACCTCAGGGAATGATTATTCTTTTGTTGTAATCAAGGGAGAACGAAACCTTAATAATTCAAAATCGGTAATAGCAGATCTTGATAATATAGGGACAAAAATACTCATTGGTGCTCCAGGGAGTAAGATTAATATTACCACAAGCACAACAAACGGCTACAATATATCCGTTTTTATGGGTAGTAATTGCATTATACAAAACATCAATATTGATATTAATGCTTCTGGTAGCCTGGGTGTTATCGGTTTTAATGGCTGTAGTAACTTATTCGACTGTACATGTACTTTACGCGGATACTCAAATAATGCATGGTCATGCTTCAGGGATTGTAAAAACTTATATAATTGTCAAGGATTTACTACTGGGCAATCGTGTTTTGTGGATTGTGAGGATCTTATATCCTGTTCCGGTTCAGTTATGACTGGAGGTGGGGTAACATCTTATCATATATTTTCTCGATGTTTCCGGTTAACTCAATGTACGGCGACAGCATCCTTAGTATCTGGTCTCGATTATTATAGCGGTTTCTCATCTTGTAAAGATCTTAACCAATGCAATGTTGTATCTTCAAATGCAACAATAAACATGTTGCATGGGTTCGATTCATGTCATCGTCTAGAAAACTGTAGGGCTGATATTACAGGTAAATTTTCCAATGAAGCAACTGGTTTTTCAAGCTGTGATGATGTAGTTTTGTGCCGAGGTAAATGTGTAAATTCTATTGGTACCGGGTACGCTTTTTCTTATTGCCAAAAAGTAAGACTTTGTGGAAAATTAGCTGATACAAGTAGTACTTCAGGTACATTTCAGAGTTGCTATTCGAGTACGGGTAATACTACAGCTAATGCAGCAGCCAACACACCTGCAGGAGGCTGGAACGTAGCCTAAACGTACGGAGGACTTGCGTATGATCTATACATACTCACGTTGGGACGACTTCCAGGAAGTACTTAGGCACATAAGATTATTTCTGACATTTAATGACCGACAGGAGGAACGTAAGCCATGAATTTCCCCACGTACCTATTTAACGTATTGCCCTTACATCAGTACGAACGTATTGCCAAGGACATACATAAGAAAGTAGAAGCAGACTCAAAGCCGCCTACGGACAATCAGAACTGTCTCTTATGTACGTGGTGCTTTGAGGCGAATGCACGTGGGATTAACGTATTGCCACGCCCGGTTTACAGTCCACGTGATACTATATTCAAAGCAGATCCTACCAGCATAGTACTGAAACCTGTAAAGGAGAAGTTCAGTAGCCGTAAGGATCTCATAAGTAAGGTCTCACGTAATGAAAATTCTAGGTACTACGTGCATGTCAAGTGGAGTGCGAATAGTGGTGGTGGACATGAGTTCATCGTGGCTAACGTTCCTGAAGGCATATACGTAGTTGACCCTCAAGATGGTAAAGTACTTGATATAAATTCCCACGCAGGAGCAAAGTATCTCGACGGTATATCCTACGCAAATTCATACATGCTACGTTTGGACGATAAGCAGATTAACGTTCAGACCTTACGTAAGGAGAACGATAGGAATAACGTAATTGAGTGGGAAGATAAGATTGACATGCCATACGTGAAGAAACATAAGATGGCATGAGAGGAAGGTAAGTATGAACTATATCCAATACGTATTTGCCGAACATAATGCCGACATAGATATACGTACTTACGACGCACGTACGTTTTGGCAAATTATAGGACCATATCTGGATACGTTCCCTAAGTTTTTGAAAGATGATCGGGAAAAGTTCGATTTCTATAATTGTAAGTTCTACGTAGCATTTAAAGATAACAGACCTAGAGCTGTTGCAGCGGTAACTAAAGATGGGTGGAAGCATTTTCTGGAAGATTGGGCGCATACACCACAGGGCCGCTTCGCGGCTACTGGCTGCAGTCCGAAGGACGCAGCGTGGATCTGGATCGCTGCATCTACACGTGGGTCAAAACATCACGTTCGCGGTGCATTCCCAAAACTTCTCGCACACGTTCTAAATACGTATGGTGTTTTAAACGGACGTTATTTAGACAAGAATGCGAAACGTTTTTGGCATCATATCGCGGAACGTGACGGTTATAAGTTGACTGACGTGACGTGGCCATGGGGCGCAAGGGCTGAAGGAATGATATTAAGAAGATAATTATTGAATATAAGTGAGGCACAACGTAATGGAAAGTAAGTATAATAGTTATACCGGAAGATGGGCCTCTAAAGGGGGATTCTTAACAGTAGACGCCCCAAATCTTGAAACAGCAATAGAATCAATGAAACAGGTTAAGGGCACTGACCCTATGACGGTGGTGAGACTAAAAGACGACGTGTATATAGCTGATGAAGAAGTTGATTTTATACACGTCCGAGTCCAAGCCAATTACATCAAAAAAGAACATGAAGATATACCGACTAATTTTGGTCAAGTATACCCGAAACAGATCTTAGTGCCATATAAAGACCAAGCCATAGTTACAGCGGTTCCATATACAGGGTTTGCTTTTGTTAGTTATACGAATGAGAAAGGGGATGTTCTAACCACCGATAACGAGTTTAAATTTGTTGTGAATGGAGAAACAACAATATACGCAAACTTTATGAAGGGTGGAAATCAGAACATCCCATATACATTTAACGAACATAACTTTCTAGTAACCAATGATAATTATGTAAGTATAAGAACAACTGATAGTATAATCAATGACCCCGACTATATTCCGACAAGTCAGGCTGTGTTTAATGGGTTAGAAAACAAGGTCGATAAAGGGGACCCTGATTATGAAAACCCGATTGAAATAATAACCTTAAATGATCAGCCTGTAGAGGTTGAAGATAAAGTCGCAAAAATAGATTTATCTCAATCCTATTTATACGAGGATGAGGACATAGATTTTAATACACTAATGTAATCGTATGCTTAGATACGATGAAAGAGAAGAGGTAACAAAACATGGCAAACAAAGCTATTGATAAAGCCTATTTACAACAACAATTCGTAAACTTCAATAAAGATGTCGTAAATAAGCGCTACATTACAAAGTTAGATACAATACCGGTAGGAAGACGAGGTGATATTGAAGGGAACGACTTCATTTATAATGCGGATCAGTATTCCCTATATAACGACAATATTGTTCAGTGGATAGGCGATAGCCAAACCATCACACTACTTCCTTCTTCTGGCAGCCCTGTAGAGGTTTCTGCTAATACAGGATATTTCTACAAGATAGAAATGGTGGAAGGCACAGATACGGATGCTGGATGGTATGCCATTGATAGTCTTACAGCGGTTAAAGTACAGGATGAGACAGGATATGGGGCTGGAGAAGGCATTCAAATAGCTGACTCTGCTTCGGGAGACGGGTCAAAAACAATCTCTGCCCTTGTATACACCAGCAATACCTACAATGAAGATATTCTTAGGACAATAGATGCAGGGACTATATCTTGTGGAAATCAAAGCATTGTCTTCCAAAACAGATCCAGAGTAGACTCTGTATATACCATGGAAGATATGGCTAGTGCCAATTATAGTTCAGAGACGGACCATATCCAACTAGGTTATGTTGTTCAGTATATTGGTGAAGACGAACAACCAAGCGTATCTCCTGGAGTGGGGGAGGATCCTGGAGAGGGGGAGGATCCTGGAGAGTGGGAGGATCCTGGATATGACTACACACCTACTCTCTTAAAGAATGGGCAGTTCTATAAGTTGGTGGATGCTACTGTTGATAACAATAGGCCTCACTGGGTACCTACTTATCCAATCTCAATAAATGATTCTTATAATACCAATAATAATCTTGCTGTAGATAGCAATGGTCTTGTTGATCTTAGCCATATAGATTATGATGGGTTATCAGCTGCACTGGAAACACCGCCTGCACAATTTGCAACGGGATTCATATTTCAATACGTAGGTCCTACAAGTACTGTATCTACAACCGTTGATGGAGAGACAGTCACATATACGGTACGTGAAGGTCGTTTCTATAAAGCTATTAACACAGGCTATGGTGTTAGTTTAGAGGAGCTCGGATCTCAAAAGGAAGTAGCATATACTATCAGTGAAGCTCCCACTGTTACAGAAGGATATCTGAAAACCTATCAACTTTACAAGACGGTAGACGGTGGCTCTCCTGAGGCTGTATCCGGGTCTGTTATTAATATTCCTAAAGACTTCTTGGTTAAATCAGCCAGTGTACGAACATATACTGCTGTAGGTGGTTTCTGGTACAAGGGTCTGTGGTATTCATATAACTCGACCAATGACAGCTTTGTGAATGGTACAACTGAGTTATTCCTTGATACATCCGATTACACAGTGTCAGGCAGTGCTGTTACTGCATTTGGTAGTACATGGCCTAAATCAGTGTATGATGCAGCCGCTAGAACTACAGCTATAGGTTCTGTTTCAGCTGATGATTGTGTTATTGCATGGGCATCAGGTGAGGGCACAGGCAATATCGAAGGTAATAAGTACATTGATTTCGTAATTAATGTAAAAACAGGTTCTGCTACAGACGAACACATGTACTTAGCTTTAGGCGACTTAGTTCA
>Ga0247609_10000137_pt1 | contig 102496 bp, 108 predicted proteins | sample 172DNAGHGlowgp2_FD_193487 | JGI IMG/M metagenome (GOLD analysis project Ga0247609, IMG submission 193487) | Sheep rumen microbial communities from Palmerston North, Manawatu-Wanganui, New Zealand - 1728 DNA GHGlow gp2 | ecosystem: Host-associated > Mammals > Digestive system > Stomach > Rumen...
ACACCATGACCAACTTTCTTTTCCATGTACCCATAAAGCAGCCCCATATCAGAGCCGTCTATGAACATTATGCCTGTGAAGGCTGTTGCTATAATCTTCTCCTCTTTAGTCATATTACTTCACTTTTAATCCAAGGTCTCTCAAATAAGCTATCTTTTCCATCATAATATTTTCTTCCTTTTCCTCATCCTTCTTACCTACGTTGATTCTTGCAATGGTTGCTTCTATGATGTCACAGACTATGAGTTTTTCTGTCTCTTCATCTTTTTCTATGGGTTCCTGCTGGAGAGAGTCGATAAAGGACTCAAGAAAGGTAAGGCTACTTCGTGCACCTATATCAAACTGGTTTGCCTCATCATAAACATCTATCTTTAGATGCCGAATCTTAGCTTTCAAGTGATCTGCGTCAATGTATTTCATAACTAATCTAGTGATACTTTTGGCAAACTATCATACCATTGTCTTGCTATATTAGGGTATTGATAAAACATCCTTGCAGTAAAAGCCATAGTAGCCTTAATTGTAATATTGTCTGGATGATTATATCTTGCCTTCCAAGCATCCATCTTTTGCGTAAAATTATTCAAATCTATTTCCAGTTGCTCTTGTTGGAGAGAGTCGATGAATTGTTTCGCTATTTCTAATCCATCTGCCATATATTGATATTGCAAAGGACAATCTTTCTTTGCCTTCTCTGTAAACTCTTTGTGCTTTTCGTCAAGGAGTTCTTTCAGTTGGTCTGCATCAATGTATTTCATGGCTAAATATCTTTAACGCATACCATTTACTGGTAATGCCTTGTCGGTTAATACTGCTTCTTCAATACGTAAACAGTGCTTGTAGTACTTACTTTGAATATAAGATTCACACTCGTGCTTGTCTTTAGTCCAATAAGTCTCAGGAGTTGTCCTTTGATAGTTGTCATCACAAACAACACGATATATCTTTTCAATGTTTACTTGCATATCTTAATTAAATAAAAGGGTGTGGTGCATACTTTTACGGAGTCACCGCAATAAATCACGGTGTATGCAGTACAGCATGACCTGCTCCAATGTTTCTATTATTCTACCCACACCCTATAGTTTATAATTTCCTTTACTTTCTTCATGTCTGCCTATAAAGTATCCAATTAGGAATGATACTATGAGTGCAGAAGATATTACCCAAGCTATTAACTGTTCTGACATAGTATAAAATAAAAGAGTGCGTACTCAAGTAACATTAAACGTAGTATTGCGATGTTGCCCCAAACCTCTTTCCGCACCCTATAATTTTACATCAGCTTCTCCAAGTCATGGTAGAGAAGTCTTAAATTTGATTTTGTAAGGCAATCATTAGGAAAGCTATTGTAGGCATGTTTAACTGCCTCCATCTGCTCATCGCTGGGTTTCCAATGGCTATTACAATTTTTGTATGTGTCGAAGCGGATGGATTTAATAAGAGAAATATATTTCTCTTTTGGTATCCCATTTGCATCAATTGGTTTATCTATTAATACATAGTGACTAAGGATGCTATCGAGAATTTCTTTTTCTTCTTCGCTCCATTCCTGTCTCTGTTGTGGACGGAGGGATTTGAGGAAAGAAAGGATGCGTTCTGATGACATTCCGCCAAAATACATATACCGTCCTATGTTGAGGATTAGAAGCTTCAATATCTCTTCATCTTCCTCGCTCCACTCTTGTTTTGACTGAAATTCTCCATTGCGGAGCGCATTAAGTAGTACTACCCATCCACTATATCCTTCTTCTTTAAGGTGCTTACAGATGTCTTGAAATACCAATTCATTAGTATCGCTCCACTCTAGTTTCTGCTCTTTCTTTGCTGCTGTATATCCAGCATATCTACCAGCTAAGTAATCAAGAGAATGTTCACCAATACCAAATCCTTTCTCAATATCTTCTTTCATTTTCTTTTGTCCTGCGACAAACCCTTGATTATAAGATTCGGCTGAATCAAAGAATTTCTCTGCTTCATCTGCTGGCTTCTGCTCTTTTGGTTTTGCCACAATGTCTCCACAAGAAATAGTGATTCCAGCATCTGTATAATACTTAAAAGCATCTTCAAGTTCACATTCTATTGGCTTCTGCTCTTTCTGCTTTTCAGAGTCTTTACCTGCTTTAAACCCTAACTTATATTCAAGCGTGGATTCCACAGGTATTTCTTCATATCCTTCCTCATCTTTCTGCTTTTCGAGCCAACGCAAAATATCTATACAAGTAATGTCTTTGTGAATCCACGCCTTGTCTATTGAACTGAAATAGTCACATAGCCACCTTCTTATCCTTTCATCCTCGTTCTCTGCGAGTTCGGGAGCAAGTACTTCAATAATTTCCATCGTTTCTTTTGGAAGGCTCATTTGCCGTACTTTCTTTAGTGCTTCTTCTCTTGTCATTTTAATTTCCAGTAAAATTGAATTTGTAAATGGTATCAGAGACACTATTTCTTGTAGTAATTATAGTATCAATCTGTGGAGGAACAGAAGTGGTAATCTCTGTTTTAGGAATACTTTTTTCATGATAGTACTCACTTGCTTTAGCTATACAAAAAAGACCAAAAACAGTCAATCCTACTCCAAATATGAACATAATAATGCCCTTTATATCTGGACCGTCAGTTTGCATATCTATTCCTGCCCAAGAAGCAATTCCAATTCCTATACAGAGGAAAAATATACAACCTGCTGTTAAAATTAATGGTATCATATCTAAATCAAATTTTCAAGACAATACTTAATAGCTGCTTCACAGGCTTCTTCATATTGCTCATATAACTCTAATGAAATACTCAGTGGTTCCAAATGTGAAGTAATAGCAAACTGCCATAAACACCCTCCATCACCATCATCATCTGTTACTTGTGGAGTAATGCTAATGCAAAGTTTATGTACCTCTCTCAGCCACTTCATAACCATTTGAAGGGTTGGGGCAGAATAACATCTTGGTTCCCAAGTGGAGTTTGTTTCTCCCATAAATGAATATTTCACGTCATTAGGTTCATAATCAACATAGTAACCTATACATTCTTCATTAAACCCCTTCTCTTTCAAGAGTTTGGCAGTTTCAAGACTAACGTAATCTTCTGTAATCATATCTCTTTCTTTAGTTGTATGATTATTCTATGAACATTCTATGCCAAAATCTTACTCATAGTAAAAAGTCCTATTAAGTACAGTATATGGCTTATCAGTGTAACAATTAGGCACTTCAATTATACGATGTTCACATGGTGATTTCATCAACTCTATGTTCTGAACCATATCTTTTAAGTCATTGTCCAACGCAATTTTTTCAAAATGCTCCACCAAATCTTCCTTATCTATTGCACCAACAATTATCTCATCAACACTGTACCCCGTAAATGAAATATCAATATTATAAACTTTGTACATCTTTTCCATGACTAACTAAATTTAAAAAGTTAAACAAGTAAAACTAACATCCATATTATTTATACATATCCTCCGGTGCTTCAAGAGCCAATCCCTTTTCAATCAGCCCTCGGTAGTCAAAATGGTGTTCGTTGAGCCAGTCAAACGGTGTCCCTTGAATGGAGTAATCCCAGTCAAATGTTTTATCATACTCTTCCTTCTCTTCTTCAGTCATAGAAGACATTGGACGAAGATATGGACGGACTTCTTCCACCAATGGACAAGGACCACCGATAGATGAAAATACACTTGGCAGTAATGAAACTCTTCCGTGCCCATATCCAGTTACGAGCCATTCCTTTCCTTCATACTTTACCCATGTCTCGTACAGCAATCTTGCACTAAGGTCTTTCAATAAAAGTTGTTTTTCTTCCTGTGTCATATCTAATCTGAATTTTTAGAAACAAAAGTACCTAAATTAAGAGGAAGAAGAATTGGAGCAAGTACAATCAAGCATATAATACCAGCTATTATAAGCCAAGGATTATGTTCATCACTGTCTAAAACATAGCCTATCATGAAAAATAGACTAAATACATAGTAGAATATACAAAAGAATATCATTATAAGTCTACTTTGTCTTCGTCACCATAGTACTTTGGTAGATTACTTTCATATGGTAAATAATCATTTACAATTATGGTATTCATAATGCGCTCATTACCAGAGGAATCTATATACCTACTCTGTTTTATTCTTCCAAACAGATGTATTGTATCTCCTTTCTTGAATGGAAAATCAGTCTTGGTAGAGTAGCTGCACTGATGCCAAGTAGTCTCTACGATTATATTTCCATTCTCATCTTTATGAGAGTATTGAGTGCAAACTGTAAAGTAGATAATATTGGTATCACTTACTACAGTTGGTTTTATACTGCCGATGACACCTTTTAATACTACTTTATTAAGATATTCCATATTAGTCATATTCTATTGTAAAGCAATCACATTCAGGACTATGCTCTATGTGCTTAACTTCATTGTCAGCATCATAGAATATAATGTATTTATGGTTGTCTACATGTACTATTTCTGTATGCACCTTGTCTTCTACTGGGATGAATATTGATTTGCCCAGCATTGTGAGAAGAAGAGCTAGTAATACTATAACACTGATAATAGCTGCCCACAGTATAGTATTCTGCATTTTATCTAATGTAGTAAGTTCATCCATATTAAATAATATCTGATAGTTTAACTCTGTTTTTCTTTATTTCAATCTGGTAAAGACCATCTTTATCAATTCTATATCCAAGACCATACATATACTGTATGATTTCTCTTGGAGTAAAATCATCCAAAGATGCTTTCTTTTGTGGTTTTACTTCCTGAACTGTAGGAATAGAAACAATAGAAGTAGGAGATTCAGGTGTATCTGCTGTATCATTTTTAAGCAATGGCTTAATCTTTCTGCGATACACAGAGCATTTACCTCTTACATATCCATCAGATATTCCAACTTCTCTTGCTATTTCAGCATACTGCATGCCTTGAGAATGTAAATCCTCCCATGCCTTGACATCATCCCAACTAAATCTGGGATTTGCTCTGTTGTAAAGTTTATTACTCATAAGATATTAAATGTTAGTTAAATAGGAGAATTAATTGAAGTAAAGAGAGAAGCCAGAGTATTACTCCTGCTTCTCCCCTCTTCCTCTCTAAACAGTTTCACTATCGAATTCTCTTCTTTCTTCTTTAGTCAGAAAGAATATTCTCTTAAAATCATTCTTAGATATAGTTCTTTTTGAGAAGTATACTAAGAATCCAAACACTAATCCATGTATAAACATAGATGGTGAAGACATTTCATCTACTGTAAGAACAATATACAGAAAGTATATCAGTGTAGAGAAAAGCAATACTCCTTTTATTATAAGAGACATGAGTATAAGGTCTCTTTTCTTACTAAGACTCATAATCATCTGAATTTATTAGTGATTCCGTTGGGATTCGAACCCAAGACCCACAGCTTAGAAGGCTGTTGCTCTATCCAGCTGAGCTACGGAACCAGAAAATGTAAACATTGCACAATTGCATCACTGCAATCTAGTATCCATTTCCAGAAACAATCACATATATGGCGAAAAAAGTATTCATTTTAACTATTGCAATGCTTACAATACACTTAGCTTGCATACTATTGCCTCACGACAGTCTATCAATATTAGCACTAAATGATTTTAAAAAGTCACGCAAAGCCAATAAAGTGAGCTTATTGATATTATGCAAGCTACAAGTCTATGAATACTGTACCTCTATGTTGATAAAGTCACCATCATTCTTATACATCAATGTTGCCTTTGTATAAGGCTTTTCAATATTGCTGTCAAAGAACTCCTGTGCTTCTTCTTTTGTGTAAAAATACTTTGTTCTTCCTTCTCCAAGATCAGACTTATATCTAAGCTTATTATTCTTAGCATACTCTATTGCCCAATCTACAGATTCTTCATAAAGTGTCATAATGCATTATAATTTAAGTAGTAAAGCAAGACTATTTGTCTTACCTATGAGCAGTACAAATATAATTATTTCTTGTTCATTATCCCCATGAAACTGAATTTTTTATTATCAAATGTTATCCAGTCTTCTATGTCATTGGATTCTACTGGCTTATGACCAGGAGCTACAGCAAGAGTTATATGGCTTATCTTATTCTCTGAAGGCAAGTCAACAAGAGCTGCTATAGCATTATCTGATACTCCAAATCCTATAACATGAAACTTCACAGGGTGATGTATAATGAGATCAAGATACTTTCTTATATCTTGATTCTTATGTGTCTTATGAAGTATTGTACAGTGGTCACAATACACTCTCCATCCTTTTAGATAAGGATTAGATAATATATCCCAGAACATTTCTTTTAGTCTTTTCTTCTCACTGTCAAGTAAGAATACTCCATAATAATTGTAATCTTTATCTTTCATAGAATTGTATTGTATTGTGTAACTGTTTTATCAACACCAAAAAAAGACAGCAAGGTGTTTATCCCTTGCTGTCTTAATCTATAAAGGCTGAGTCTTGACCTTTATTATCTTCATTTTCACCCATTGTCTGAGTTAGAACACACCCTTTTGAGGTAGAAGACATAGAGACGGATTCAGGTTCCGCAACCACTACACTCTGTTATATAGTCTACTCCTTTCCCAAGAACTTCTTGCCAGATTCACAGGATGCCTCCTGCTAGAACTTTGGTACTTGTTTTAACTCATCGCAAGCCTTGCGAGCTTTTGATGTCTGCATATTACAGCAGAATAACTCTATTTTCGCAGAGTGTGCACAACACTTCTTGCAGTTAATAATTTTAATTATTAACAGATGACCTATTAGACTGTGTGGTTGTGCTTGTATGGAATGCTGCCTTTTGAGCAGTTTACCCATCAACACAGTCCTGTTACTTTCCTGCCAAGGATTTCACTACTATTACTATTTAACCTATCATTTCTGAAATCACAGTTTAGCAGACTGTGAGGTTGCTACACCTTAGGCTACAAGTATTCATTCAATGACGCTATAGACACGGCTAATGTCTTTTGGCATACATCGCACACTTCAATTGTCACTGTTACCAGTCAAGAAGAGTTGGTCAAACCCTTCACATACTACTATCTCATCTGCCCGATGATACACCATAGTATGCTATGAAGCATGGCTTTCTTTTGGAGTACTGTGAACCACAATACCGCAAACACACCTCTGTTAAGATGTATTTACTTTAATCCCATTGCTGGTTTATCCTATAGATGAGAAGCCCACCTAATAAATTGTATTATTGCAATCACTGCAATTTAAATTTTTACTACTTCCTCATTGATGTAGTCAGTCAGTCTAGATATTTATACTCCTAAAACCTCAGAGTTGTATTGCCATAAAGAATGACAAAAAAACACTTTTATTTATAGGGATAAGTGTGAACCCCGTCAGATTATTCCTCTGTTTGCTCAAGGAATTTCTGGTATTGCTCATTTGAGTAGAACCACATTCCTTTGAAGAAGAAGAATGACTTCTCTGATGTATTGTTATCCATAATAACTAGTATTTTATGGAATTGAAAGGACTCAAAAGACTCTGAAATTGTATTGCAATTCCAGATAAAAAGAGCAAAGGCACCACCCGAAGATGGTGCCTTGATTTCCCTGAAAGGGATTAGAGGCTGAAGCCTCCAATCCTGTTGCTTTCGCCTGCTTTCATCAGGAGAAGGACATGCTCAGAGCTGCCTTCCATAACTGTGTCAGCCACAACTACTTCCGAGATGCTGAGCTGCTTGCCAGAGGCAATTTCCTCCTGAAGAGCCTTGCTGATGGCGCCCTTGGTAGCTGCACTATTATTCAGTGCAAAGAAGAGCTTGCCAGTCTTGGGATTCTTCACAAAGTCAAGCTTTGTGGCGTGATTCCTACCGATGAATTCAACGACATTCTCCCTGGAGTTGATGGTAATGTTAGCCATACCTGTTGTTCACTTAACCTAATCAGTGAGAGGTTCAATGGTTTATGATTCCCCCAATAATACTATGGAGACAAGAGTGTGGGGATACTCCCAATGTCTCAAGGGCTAGGGGGGGTAAGGGATGGAGCATGTTACCTTCAAACAAACATAATTTTATTTTAAAATTTTTTATTTTTTATTTTTGATTTTTGCTCAGTTTTACTTTTGATTTTTGCTCAGTGTATTGGAAGCACTGCATAAAAGAAAGTCCCCAGAATTCTTGAGCTGAAAAGAAAACCAGGGACAGATGACTATGTCTTAAGTACGTATGACAAAGGTATGAAATATATTCTATATATCCAAATTTATTACATAACATTTTTGTCACACTAACTTTTTTATTTATTACTCTTGCTTTTTAATTTCTAGTTGTCTATATTTGCTCCAGATGACTATTAGGAATCTGCAAGTACTTATAGCTCTCAAGATTTCTTCTCAGTCTTCAAATAGGACATAAATGACTCTATGGAGTAGCTTTGGTATCTGTACGTAGTATCGTTGAGGTAAATCAGATTTTAAGATATTCCACTAGGGGCTGAAAGGTGGATAACCGCCCAATGTTTGCTTCATAGAGCCACCCTAAGGCTACAGGGGGAAAGCGAGAAAATCGCAGGTAGCTCCTATTGTGATAGATTTGAGAATGATTAAATGAGATGAACATAAGGAATTAGGGAAAAATATACCATATCTGGATGTCTTTTCATGCGGTGAGTATAATGTTGATAGTCTAAAAGTGTTATTATTTTGTGATGGTTGATAAAGGGTGAATGTCTTTTCTTGTTTGTTTAGTTGTTGATTCTGCGTATTCAGATGTGGTAAAATAAACACTATTATGCTGTGAAGTATAATAGTGTTTTCTTTATAAGTATTTTATTTCTAGTTCTAAATATTATCTTTGCGATATATATAATAAAGGTATGGATAACTGGAGCAAACTGTCTATAAAGGATAGAGCAGAACTTATTAACTTGTATCTTGATGGAGGAGTGATGTCTATTTCTCAAATGAGAGATCATTATAATTCATTTGAAGATGGAGGATACAAGCCATCTGAGTCTATAAAGAGATACATCAAAAGCACTGAAGCATTCAGGTCTAAGTGGTATAAGGATGGAAATGGAATACCTACTGTTGGATATGGATTTACTGGAGAGTACTTCAAGAAAAAGTATCCTAATGGAATGACACAAGAAGAAGCAGACAGAGAGTTTGAGAGGGTGATATCAAACTTTGCTTCTCTTGTTAAACGCCATACTCCAAACTATGATTCACTGTCTCAGAATCAGAGAGACTCATTACTTTCTTATATGTATAATGTAGGGCCTGGAAACTACACAACCAGATCTCCAAAATTCCAGAGAGCTCTTAGAGAAAAGGATTGGAATGCAGTTGCTCAGAATATGGATATTGGATATAATGACCAGAAGAATAAAGGACTGAGAAAAAGAAGAGATTATGAGAGGGCTTTATTCTTAGGTAATTCTTCATCTCCAGAGTCTCCAACACAGTATTATGATGACTACAAAGCACAAGTAGCTGCAAGTCCTAATGTACCTATGTCTGGGCAAGCTCCACCTATAGGTATGCCTGCCTTATACTACAATACCTCTACTCACTTCAAAAAACAAGATTTTTCAACTCCTTTACCTGTTTTTGATCCAAATTCCCAATATAATCCTATGCTTGGAGTACCAAGTGGTAAGAAAAAGAGAAGGGTAGCAGAAGCTAATATTCCAAGCATTCCTTCTAATGAAGAAATTATAGGGAACCTCTTTGAAAGGCTGAATAATGAAAATATATTGGCATATGGAGGCATAGGAGAAGACGAAGATTTTATAGGTCCTGTTTTGAAGAAGCCTGTAGTAACAGTAAATAGTGATTTTAATCCTAGAATTTCTGATGTAACAAGCCAAAGATCTTCTATTGATGTTGTTCCAGCACTTAATACAATGTCAGAACAATCAATGAAAACTGCCTTTGAAGAACAAGCATTAAGAGACACATATAAAGATAAGTCTTATCGTGAAGTTCAGGAAATTTCTCCAGCTACTGTAAGTAGTAAAGTGGATACTATTGAGGGAAATACATATGAAGATAAGAAAAAGGAATACTACAATTTAAGAGGAGATGCCGCCAAAGCCCTCCAACAAGACTTAGCTGATAATGGATATTATTCAGCTATATTGGATGGTATGTCTAAGGAAGAAATAAAATCTTTGCAAAGAAAGCTGATAAATAAAGGGCTTTTATCTAATGCCAGAAATAGTGATGGAACTTACAAAGAAGAAGATGGTATAGTTGGAAACAAGACAAGGACTGCTTTTAATACATACTCAGTTGATGGTATTATAGGAAAAAACACAAAGTACGCTATTGAACTGAGGAATCAACAGCAAAATGGCTCTGTGGCTTCTTTTTCAGACTCATCAAAGGTAATAGCTCAGAAAGATAGGTGTGCAGCTTTTGTGGCACAAAGATTCAACGAAGGAACTGGAGGAAAAGCAAGAGACTTAGGAGTTGGAGGGAACGCCTGGAATATGCTTAAAAATGTAGAGAATGCTGGAGGAGCAATGATTTACAATGTATTTGATAATAGCTACTTTGATGATGTTTCTACTGGAAATGTGGTAGCTAAAACAAAAAAAGCAATAGCTGCTGACCCCTTCAATGTAAACAACTTAAAACCTGGAGATATAATTGGCATATTTAATCCTGGAACATCACATTATGCTGAAGTTCTTAAAAATGGAGATACATACAATTCTCATGTAGGAATATGTACTGGATATAAAGATGGAAAACCCATCATAGAACATGCTATAAATGGTAAAATTATTAAACAAACTGCTGATACAGTAAAGATAGCTGCAGTAGCCAGACCAGCAAATTCTAGTTTTTCTCAAATGAGCATAGGGAATTCTGAAGAACAAAAGTACTATGTAAGAGGTCAAGAAAATAACCAGCTTTTGAATGAGTACTCAAAAGGACTAAACAACTCTGCTAAATATATGAGTCAGGTATTTCCAGATGTAAATTTTGACAATATTCAGCAGATAGCCCTAAGTGTTCTCAAAAGAGAAACTGGATATATGACTAATACAGAGAAGATGCAAAGGGAAAGAAGTAAATTCAAAAACTTGGAATATGGTGCTAAGGACTTCTATAAATATAATATAAAAGGAGAATCTGAAGAGCAGAAATCAACAGATTTAGGAAAGTTCAAGTTGTCTTCATTAACATCAGGTGAAAGGCAAATGCTTGGTATTGAATCTCCACAGGACTTGGAAAACCCTACAATTCTCTCAAAGGCAGTGACTTATTACTTGGCAAAAAATTACAGCTATTTTCAAAACCTAGCTAAGAAATATCCAGAGTTAGGCTTGACTGAGGAAGATATGGTCAATCTTACTACAATCAGTTATAATCAAGGTATGGATAGACTTAAGTCTATAGGATTTAAAAATGGTAAGATAGCTCCAGAAGAAATAAGAGCCATAAGAGATTCTGCAAATAACGATGCTGTTGTGGATGATATAAAATCAACTACTTGGGCAAGAGCTGGAAAGATAGGAGAGAAGATAGGTAAGGCAACAGGATGGTATACTAAATCTACTTCTTATTCTTCTTCTGCAAGAAGAGAAAGAGAGAATAATATATATGCACTATCAGATACTACAAAGTAATATCTGATAGTGATATATTTTTATTAAATCTACATAAGTCAACTTTTGTACTTATACCAGATACTTTTCCAGATTCAGAAAACTGCCATATAGAATATTTATGTTTTAATCCAGAGGCAGTAATTATTTGAGGTTCTTTTTCTCCATATCTACCTATATATAATATATGGTTATTTAGAAAAGGGCTACAGACAGTGTTATAACTACGCTGTGTTCCGTATATTATTGGATATTTACCATACTTATCTTTAACAAGTTGCATAAACTTCTTAATGTTTTTTATGGCAGTAGCTTTATTATAAGAAGAGGATAAGGCAATTTCTATATCCAGCATTGGTATAAGATTGAATTTGTACATAGAAACGACAGAATCAAAGTGCTTGAATTGCTTTTCTGGAGAGGATTTAGTGCTAAAGTAATGATAAACTCCTACATTCAATTTGTTCTTTAAAGCATTATTTATGTTATATTCAAATTGTTTATCTGTGTATGTAGCTCCTTCAGTAGCTTTTATATACACAAACTTAATATTTGAATCTTTAGATACTTTTTCCCAATGTATTTTTCCCTGATGGTGTGAAACATCTATCCCATCATAACTTTGAGAAAAGCCGAGGACATTAATTAATATGCAGATAATAAAAGAAATCAACTTTTTCATAAGTTCAAAATAAATTAAACTGTAACTCTATATTGTAAATATAAGTATAATATCATAAGAAGTAAAATATTTATTGCACAATTTCAATAATTTTATTAATATTGCACAAACCAATAAATTTATAATGCATTATGTCTACAATGTCTTTTAAGGAAGGATTCATGACTTTCTACCTTCCAGCAATCATGATTGTTTGTGGCTTTATTGTAGCCGGTACTTGTCTTTCTGCAGGACCTTTTATTCCAGTAGGTCTCAGTGGAATTATTGCACTTGCTATTATTGCTTATACTGCAGTAGCCCTTATTAAAAGAGGTAAAAAGGTGCAGGAACTTAATGACACTATTTCTGCAGAAGAAAGCAGGGTTGAAAGTATTAACAAGAGGAATGCAAGTGATCTTGCAAAGAAGGATTCCATTATAGCTGAGCTTAAGGATACTGTTTCTGTACTTCAGAAGAAGGTGAATGATTTTGAAACAGCTGCAAAGGAGTCTACTGTCAAGGAAGAAGTAAAGACTGAGGAGAAGAAGCCTGCTAAGAAGACAACTAAAACTACTAAGAAATAACATTGTCAGGTCCCATAACTCAGTAGGTTAGAGTGCCTGACTCATAATCAGGGAGTCCAAGGTTCAAGTCCTTGTGGGACCACATTGAGGTGTGGTGTAATGGCAGCACCAGGGATTTTGGTTCCCTTAGATAGAGTTCGAGTCTCTACACCTCAACAAAGCCTCTTTAGTATAAAGGTTATTATAACTGATTTGTAATCAGTAGATATTGGTTCGATTCCGATAAGAGGCTCCATAAACTGGATTCAATGGAAGAAGGTAGCAGGAAAATAGTGGACATCATTGTATGTAAACACATGAGAGAAGTAGTCAATCAGATTAACTTCAATAGATTGACTAAAGAGGACATTGTGCAGATAGTGAAGGGTGATTCAGAATGGTATATACTTTATCAGAGAAATGCCTAGTTATGAATTAAAAGTGGAGTTGAATAATCTCCATTCAGAGTATGACAAAGAGCCTGTCTACTACTGCAAAAGATGCCTGTCACTTGCTGTGAAATCTGTTGGGCAATATGACTATTGTGACAGTTGTAGTTGCACTGACATTGGTACTACTGATATCTTCACTTGGGAAGAGATGTATAAGAATAAGTACGGTAAAGAATTTTAATTTTTATAATGGCAATGGAAGAGAAGAAGAAACAAATGTCTTATGAAGACTTGAAGGTGAAGTGTGAAAGCCTTGCCCAAGCACTTCAAAAGGCTTATGAAGAGATTAGAAGAATAGATGCTTCTAATGCAATTCAAAGGCTCAATTACCTGTTCAAGGTTCTTGAGTTCTACGCTCATTTTAATCCTGATTTCGTAGATAAGTGTGCATCAGAAATTCAGGACATTCTTACAATAGAGGAAGAAGCATCAGAACAAACAGAGAAGCAGTCATGATTCCCGAACTAGATATTGATAATGTAATACCCCTCTCCTCTAATATACATGACTTCTTCAAGTTGTGGCTTAAGTATATAAGACCACTTCATAATCTTACTGAAAGAGAACAGGATGTTACTGCTGCCTTTTTAAGAAACAGGCACGAGCTCTCAAGCAAGATTAATGACCAGAAGATACTTAACCAAGTACTCTTCTCTGAGCAGACAAAGAAGAAGATAATGGAAGAGACTGGGTTATCAGTTGCTCATTTTCAAGTGATTATGGGTAAACTGAGAAAGGCTGGAGTTATTAAGGATAACATGCTAAACCCTAAGATAGTTCCTCTACTGAAACCAAATGCAAAGGACTTCAAGCTCCTGTTGTTTTTTGAATTGAATGATGAGAGTTCAGAATCTGTATAATTCAGTAGCTAAGGAGCTTGGAACTTCTAGAGAAAGAGTCAGAATGCTGTATTCTGCATACTGGAACTTCATTAAAGATGGAATCAAGGAATTGGAGATTCATGATGGTATGGATACAGAAGACTTTACTGGCAAGAAATATGGGTTCTTTATTCAAAAGGTAGGAAGATTGTACTGTGACTATGGAACCTATAAAAGAAAAAATAACAGACTGTTAAAATTAAAAGATAAGAAACATGCTTAATATTAAGAAGATAAAACCACTGTTCAATACTATTATAACTACTGCAGATAAGTATGAAGAGGATTATAGGACTGGTGGAATTATAGACCCCACAAAGTCAAGAGGTTCTCTCAAGGAATATCAAACAGTTGTTGCTGTTGGAAGTATGGTTAGAGACGTAAAAGAGGGAGATAAGGTAATGATAGATCCTATAAGATATGCTGTAATGAAGCATGAAAAAGGGTCATTAAAGGATGGAATCATTACTGATAATCCTGTAGTTGGGTATAATTTCAAAACTGTATATATTAATGGGGTACAACACCTTATTCTTGTAGACGGAGATATAAAGTATGTCTTTGAGGGTGAGGAAGTTCCAGATGAACCAGATACTATGGTTCAGGTTATTAAGAAGGATATTCTGCCTACAGCATAATGCATCTGATAGAATTTAGAGATTACACCATTGTTCCGTCTCCTGAAATAATGCTTATAAAGCCTTTCAGGAGACTTTGGAACAATGATAGAAGTGAAAGAAAGGAGAAGTTCCTTCAGCAAGTGTCTTACTGCTATTTCATGATAGACCCAAGAAGCACTTATAGTTATATAACTGATTTGGATGAAAGAGCAGAAGAGATTATAAAGCAGGAAGGACTACCTAAAGATTTTAAGCCTTCTGAGTTTCTTCAGGAAGCTATGGACATATATCAGAAGCATTGTATAACTACTTCATCATTGCTTCTTGAAGATGTCAGGAACACTATAGATAAAATAAGGAAAGAACTAAGAGACTTTGACATGTCTAATCTTGAAGATAAAGATAAGGCAAACTCTCTACGTACAATTACTTCAATTATATCTATGATTCCAAAACTTGTGAAGGATCTTAGTGAGGCAGAAAAGAAAGTGACTCAAGAGATTAATGAGTCTGGAAGAGCAAGAGGTAAAACAGAAAAAGCAATATTTGATGATGGGTTCGATGGATTCTGATGTTAATATTATTGATATTGTAGACAGTCTTGAGAAAGTTATAAAGTCTGTTAATCCACACTTAAAAGGCAGGCTTATAGCAGTTACTGATGTTGATGGTGCATCTGAGTCATTTAAGATTATGAAAAGGGTCAGATGTACAATGTATTACTTTAATCCAGATACAAAGAAGAAAACATCTCTCCTTACTGTGCAGGAGATATTGAGAATTCCGTCTGGTGACAGTACACCAATTATGAAAGAATTCGCCAAAAGATTCTTGACTACTGCTTTTATGTGGACGTCTTCTCAAATATATAATGATCTTGTGAATGGAAAATTTGAGTGTGAACAGCCTTCAGACTCCTCTGGAGTCTCTTGACTTGGATAATCAACCAAAGGAAGTTGAAGAGCAGTTCTTTGATTTCTTTAATAATGTTCCGCTTATAAGGTCTTTAGTTTCTCCTGATAGAAAGAGAGCTAAAGACCTTGAACGTGATAACAGAGGCAGGATTATTGTTGATATAACTCATCCCCATATTCTTGAGGATATGGAGTACTTTCGTCCTGCTGCAAGACACTTTGAGCAATTTGGAACATACACAGACTTAAGACCTAATCCAAATCCAAATTCTGAATATGGAAGATGGATAAGGGAAGAGACAAGAAGATGCTGGGATGGATATGTAAGAGAGTCTGATGGAGAATGGATTCCAGGGGACCTATATTTCTTTTGGAACTATTGTCCCATGTCCATATCAAAAAAGGTTGAAGGAAAGAAGAAGTCACAAAGAGTCATAGGATTTCCAGCTATATGGGAAGGGCATTACTTGAAAGCACACTATCTTGAACAGGCAAGAGATAATGGTAAAATGGCTGTTGAGCTTGCTTCGAGACAGAAGGGCAAGAGCTTTTATGGGGCTGCAATGCTTGCTAAAAGATTCATATTGGGTGAATCTAAAGAGGTATGTAAAAGAGTAGTTTCCTATATTACTGCTACAGACAAATCAAAGTTGGCTAATGGAGACCAGACTCTAGACAAGTTTCAGTATGATATTGACTTCATTGCTGAACACATGAGTCAGTGGCCAGTAAGAAGATTGTTCAACTCATTGTCTGACTTTAATTGGCAGATGGGCTATAAGGACTTGGATACTGGAACCAATAAGGGTACTCTTAATTCTGTAGTGGGTAAGTCTTCTCAGAAAGATACAGCTTCATTAATTGGTTCTAGAGGAGTTCTTTACTTATTTGAGGAAGCTGGTTACTTCTCTAACCTTCTAGGTCTTTGGAACAACCTGCTTCCTTCAGTTATGGATAATGATGATGTCTATGGAATGCTTTATGGATATGGTACATCTGGAGATGATGAAAGTGACTTTTCGGCTCTTCAGGAAATAATGTACAATCCAGATGGATATAAGGCATACGGAGTAGACAATGTATATGATAAGGAAGGTCTTGGCAAAAAGAAATTCACATATTTCTTTCCAGGCTATCTTAACCTGGCTGGGTGTTATGATGAGAATGGAAACTCAGATGTAACTAAAGCTGTTCTTAATATACTTCTTGACAGGTATAATGTCAAGTACAACTCTTCTGATCCAGCTACTATTGCCAAGAAGATTGCTCATATTCCTATTACTCCTCAAGAAGCTATTTTAAGAGTAAAGGGCTCTATATTTCCTACTGTAGATATCACAGAGAGGATAAATCAACTGGATAATGATTTAAAGTCTTATGATGATGTTTATATAGGTGACTTGGTGTTCAACAGTTCTGGTCAAGTTGAATTTGTGCCTACTGATGACAGACCAATCAGAGACTTTCCTCTTAAAGATAATAAAGCAGCTGGTGCTATAGAGATCTACTCTATGCCAAAGAAAGATGCTAATGGAAAAGTACCTAAAGGAAGATACATAGTTGGTCATGACCCTGTAGATGACGATCAAAGCAATACAATGTCATTAACATCTACATTTGTTCTTGACTTGTTTACTGATGAGATTGTGTGTGAATGGACAGGAAGACTGCAGTATGCTGATGATAACTTTGAAAGGCTTAGAAAGATATGTTTGTTTTACAATGCTACTTGCATGTATGAACAGAACAAGAAGGGAGCATTCGCATACTTCTCAATGATGAACTGTCTTTATTTACTGGCTGATACTCCTGAATATCTTAAAGACAAACTGATTATTAAGGAAATAGGTTACGGAAATAGAGCAAAAGGAATTAATGCTACTCTTCCTGTCAACAAATATGCAGACAAGCTTACTCAGCAATGGTTGCTGAAGAGGTGCATTATGACAAAGGAAGTTGACGGTAAAGATACAGAAGTAGAGGTTCCTCAATTATACAAGCTTAAATGTAGGGCTTTTCTTAAAGAATGTCTTTTGTATGGTCCAGATATTAATGTTGACCGTGTAAGAGCATTTGGTATGTTGATGCTTTATAGAGAGGAATTCATGATTACCTATGGAGGAAATGTTGCTGCTGGACAAGAGGCACCATCAGACTACTTGGGAAATGATGACTTTTTTGTTACTAATTACGACGCTAAGAAAGAATTATACAACAATATTCCTGAGTATGTTAAGAAAGCTATGATGATAAAATAGCAGCTGTTAGTGTAGTATTATTAAAGAATTTAGTATGCTTGTAATTCATAGTTTTATTCCTCATCTTTGTAAGTAAGTATAGCTAGAATGTATGAAGTACTTTGAGAGGTTCCCAAGACAGCAGCTTCGTATGAGTCAGAAGACAAAAAGCTGGCGTAAGAAGCATCTTGATTGGGCAAATACAAAGACTTTCTTTAACAGTAGTCCTGTTAGAAAGTCAGTAGTCCATAAGAAGATTAACTATGATCTTCTTAATGGTAGGCTACACATGGAAGACATGATGGCCATTATAAATCCAGAAAGCATAACTTCTGGGTTCATTCCTGATAAGATACAGCACTATCCAATAATGAACTCAAAGCTTGATGTCCTTCGTGGTGAAGAATCCAGAAGACCTTTTGAGTGGAGAGCAGTTATTACCAACCCCAATGCTGTATCAAGAATAGAGGAAACTAAGAAACAAGAGACAATCAAAAGGCTTACCAGCCTTATTCAAGACCAAAATCTTTCTGATGAGCAGTTCTCTCAGGAAATGGAAAAGTTGAATATTTATCTTAAATTCAACTGGCAGGATTCCAGAGAGCTGGCATCTAATGAAATTCTTAGGCATTATATAAAGGAGTATAATATGCCTTTGATGTTCAATCAGGGATTTCAAGATGCAGAAGCTGTCGGTGAAGAGATATATATGTGTGACATAGTTGGAGGTGAGCCTTATGTTGAAAGACTGAATCCTCTTAAACTCAGAGTCTACAAGTCAGGTTTCTCCAACAAGATAGAAGATGCTGATGTCATAGTCTACGAAGATTACTGGTCTCCTGGAAAAGTTGTAGATGTATTCTATGACCAGCTTTCTCCAAAAGACATCAAATTTCTTGATGAGCTTCCTGATTTGGTAGGGCAGAATTATTCAGACAAGATGGATAATATTGACGAAAGATATGGGTTTGTCAATATGAACATGATGTCTGATGAAATTCATTCTGATGGATTCTATTCAGATTACAGTAACCTCTTTAACGAAACTCCTAATACATCCCTTCTTCCTTATGACCTTGCTGGAAATATCAGGGTACTTAGAATGTTCTGGAAGTCAAGAAGACTTATAAAGAAAATTAAGTACTATGATGAGAATGGTGAGGAGCAGTTCAAACTTAGAGATGAGAACTATGTTTGTGTAAAAGAAAAGGGTGAAGAGGAGGAATCTATGTGGGTTAACCAAGCTTGGGAAGGAACCCTCATAGGAGAGGACATATATATAGGTATGAGGCCCAGAGTGGTTCAATACTCTTCTCTTTCTAATCCTTCAAAGTGCCATTTTGGAATAATTGGTTCCATATATAATATAAATGAGTCCCGTCCATTCTCTCTTGTAGATAGAATGAAGCAGTACAATTATTTGTATGATGCTGTTCATGACAGGCTTAATAAGATGATGGCTAGGAACTGGGGTAAGATAATACAACTTGATCTTGCTAAAGTTCCTAAGGACTGGAATATTGAAAAATGGATGTACTTTGCCAAGACATCAGGTATCGCTGTTACTGATTCTTTTAAAGAAGGAAATTATGGCAAAGCTACCAATATCTTAGCTGGAAGCCTTAATAATGCTCAGTCTGGTGTTATAGATGCTGACTGGGGTAATAATATCCAACAGTACATTAATATACTTGAGTATATTAAGACTGAGATGGGTGAAATAACTGGTATTAACAAGCAAAGAGAGGGTCAGGTATCTAACAGGGAAACTGTTGGAGGTGTAGAAAGAGCCACTTTGCAGTCTTCTCATATTACTGAATGGTTATTTGTTACTCATGATGATGTAAAGAAGAGAGTTCTTGAATGCTTCCTTGAAACAGCTAAGGTTGCTTTTGAAGGAAGAAATAAGAAATTTGAATACATAACATCTGATAACTCAAGAAAGGTTCTTGAAATTGATGGATCTTCATTCGCAGAATGTGATTATGGAATAGTGCTTGACAATGGTTCTGGAACTGCTGAAATGAATCAGAAGCTTGATACTCTTGCTCAAGCAGCTCTTCAGAATTCTGCACTGTCCTTTAGTACTATAATGAAGATATATTCATCTGCTTCTTTGGCTGAGAAGCAAAGAATGATTGAGGAGGATGAAAGACAAATGCAAGAGAGGCAACAACAAGCCCAGCAGCAAGAACTTCAGCAGCAGCAACAGATTGCAGAAATGCAAGAAGAGACTAAGAGACAGCAAATGGAAGCTGAAGAGAGAAGGCATCAGGAAGACAATGAAACCAAGATACTTGTTGCAGAAATTAATTCCAGAGCAGAGGAGCAGCGATTTGCAATTAAGTATGATGATGAGAATGATGGAATAAATGAAGTGAGTGCTGACAAGAAAGCTGAGCTTGAGGAAAAGATAAGAGAGTTTGACAAGAAGCTTGAGCTTGATAGAGAGAAACTGAAACTTGAAAGAATGAAGATTAATAAGCAAAGTAGTAATAAATCTAAGTAATCCTGCTTATGCCACATGTTCTTCATACTATATGGGTAGACAGACAAGAACCTACTAATCCTGATACTCTATGGATAAGACCCATGAAAAAAGGTCAGTATGGAGTATATGTTTATGGTGTTCTTGGATGGACTCTGATAACTGCTGAATTCAAAGGTACTATAGGTGAACTTATAGTGTCTCAGCTTCCTGAAGCTACACCAGAAAGTAATGGTGTAATGTCTGCAGCAGATAAAGCTAAACTTGATGCTCTTGGGATATATTATGGTTCTACTGAATACTGGAATGAACAGAAATACTTTGTACCTCCTGCTGGAACCATAGTAATATACACTGATTATGAAATAGTAGAAAAAGACGGTGTTGCTACTCCCATTCCAGGAATAAAGATTGGAAGTGGTAATTCTTATGTTCAAGATTTGGTTTTTGTTAGTGGGGGAAGAGGGAACAGTGACTTTCAAGAGCATATAGACAACACAGTAATTCATGTATCTCAGGAGGACAGAGACAGGTGGGATAACAAGCTCAATGTTACTGACAATCCTGATCCAGATAGAGAAGTTATTGATGAGACTTTAGTATTTCACAGACATTAAAAAAGTTATATATGCCTGACATTAGTAAAATTACATTGCCTTCGGGTAATACTTACAACATTAAAGATGCTGTAGCCAGAGAGGCGTTGTCTGGAGCTGTGTCTTATAATACTGCATGGAATGGTACTTCTACTCCTGTTCCATCTCAGATTCCTGAAGGAGTTACCGTTGTTTACAATGGAACTTCTTATACAGGAACATTGTCACCAGAGGGAGTTAATTCTGGGTCTTTCTATCTTGTAAAGAGTGATACTCAAAAGGATGAAAAGGATGTTTATGATGAGTATGTGGCAGTTGGAGAGGCAGGAAGTAAGACTTGGGAGAAGCTCGGAGATACCAAGATAAACCTTTCTGATTTAGGTGAGCTTGCTTACAAGGATGCAGTAACCCTCAACAAGGGTGCTGGAGATGTAGTTCTTGGAGAAGGCACTTCTTTTACAAACAGCTCATCTGCAGTAACATTCACTGGAACTCAAACAGATAAGGCTCTTGGTTCCAATGCTACGTTCACAACAACAGTTACTCCTACTACTACAAACATAAAGGCTACTGCATCTGGTACAACAGTAGCACCCAGTGGAACTGCTACTTTTGTAAAATCATATCCTGGAACTACATCAAAGCTTGCTACTACCTCCATTCCTAATGTGACTGGGAATACAAATGTATCTATTCCAAATGTAACAAGTGTTGGAAGTGCATCCACTTGGAACTTTGCTATGGGTACGGGCAATGATTCAGAAACTCTTATTATATCAGGAAGTAATTCAGTGGTTCCCTCTCTTGGAACAGAGCTATCTGCATCTAAAGTTAGCTTGGGAACACCGATAACAGCAGCTACAGGTTCACTTGCATCAAATGGTGGTGGAGATTCTGTCATGACTGGCCTTGGTACTGCTACTACTGGAGATGCAGTTACTGGTGTTTCTGTGACATCACAACCTACTATTTCACTTTCACAAGGAGCAACTGCTGGAACTGGAGTAGTGTCTGTTGCTACAGGAATTACATCTGCCACAACTACTACCAATGATAAGGATGAGATTACAGCAGTTATAAATATGGGAACAGGAACAGCAGCTGCTCAGACAATTACTGTTGGTAGTGGTGACAAGGTTACTGTTGCCAAGTATAATGACCTTTCTGCATCTGTTTCTTAATTAGACTGTTATGCCAGCTCTCAAAAAAGTAAAACTCCCCAATAATACTACTGTAGATATAAATGATGCTAGAGTAGTATCTGACGGCATTGTTTATATTGGTGACGAGGCTGGTTCAGCAACCTATGAAGCTGACGGAACTGTAGTTGATATTTCTGACTTCGCCAGAAAAGATTGGGTTGAGAATAAAGGATATCTCACTTCACACCAATCCATCAAGACAATCAATAACCAGTCTATTGTTGGTACTGGCAACATCACGATTTCCGGAGGATCTGGTGGCGAAGCTAATGTTATTGAAGCCATAACTTTCAATGGCTCTGAGGTACCTGTAACTGACAAGACTGCTGCTATCACTGCTTCAATTCCTGCAGAAGTCACAGAAAGCACAGTTTCTGGTTGGGGTTTCACGAAAAACACAGGTACATATTCAAAGCCATCTGGAGGAATTCCCAAAACAGACTTGGCTTCTGCTGTCCAAACTTCTTTAGGTAAGGCAGATACTGCACTTCAGTCATATACTGAAACTGATCCTACTGTGCCTTCATGGGCAAAGCAACCTGCAAAACCAACTTATACTGCAGCTGAAGTAGGTGCTCTTCCTGACACTACATCAATACCCACCAAGACAAGTGACCTCACAAACGATAGTGGATTCATAACTGGATATACTGAGACAGACCCTACAGTTCCTGCTTGGGCTAAAGCTGCTACTAAGCCAACATATACAGCTTCTGAGGTTGGTGCATTGCCTAGCTCAACTTCAATACCCTCAGCATTATCTGACCTTTCAGCAGACTCTACACATAGGACTGTAACAGATACAGAGAAGTCTACTTGGAATAATAAGCAAAATGCAATAACAATTTCATCATCAGAACCTACAAATTCACAAGGTAGTAACGGAGACATTTGGATAGTGATTTAATGGCAACAATAAGGCTCATACCATCAACGTATGCGGTGTCAAGTACATCGTATTTGTCTGTATCTAATGCAGCAAATATGTACCACAACACCGACAATACTACTCATGCCACTATCACCAACACCTATGCTTCGACATCGTCAAGATATCTTTATCTAAGAGGATTTAACTTTGATGACATACCTTCTGATGCTATCATCAATTCCTTTGAGGTAAAGATAAAGGGATATGAGAGTGGGCTTTCTACATCCACCTCTTATGCCCCAAGACTTGCCAATGGTTCATCGGCAATATCAAATACTACTGCTACTACCAACTTTGGTACTTCTACAAAAACAATAACTATCCCAACAGGTGCTTTAACCTGGGAACAGATAGTTAACTATGATAGTAATTTTACTATCATGGTCTATGTTAGAAGAAGCAGTAGGAATACCACTGGTTACTTCTATTGCTATGGAGCTGAGATTGAAGTTGATTACACTATCCCTGTCTATCACAATGTTACAATTACAGGTAATAATGTAATACCTACTGGGACTCAAAGTATCCTTGAGGGAGAGGGCTTAAAGATAAGATGTTCTGATACAGAAAAGCCAACAGTAACAGACAATGGTGTAGATGTTACTTCACAGGTTGTTCAGGAAACAGAATCTGGTTCTTCCTACGATGTTACAAACATATCATCTACATATGGGTTTGCAGTAAATGGAAGTGGCTATTATGAAAGTAATAACCAAGGACATTCAAGCTCTGCTGCTGTATGTAGGATAGACTTTGATGTGCCTGTAGAAGCTACTATCACTTTTTCTGTAATAAACTATGCCGAGTCTACCTACGACTATGGTTTGCTTTCAGACATTGATACCACATTAAGCACTAGTGCGTCTGCTGATTCATCGAATGTCTATTGGAGTGGCAAGAATAACAATAGTTCTTCTGTGCAAACAGTGACTTATACGATGCCTGCTGGGGAACACTACATCTATGCCAAATACTTCAAGGATAATTACACTGATGACAATAATGACTCATTTCAATTCAAGGTAGCAATAACTCTGAATGAGTCTTTTACTCCTGGGACATATTGGGTTTACACATTGTCAAATATAACAGTAGATCATACTGTTATATTCTCTTCTGGCAGTGTTTCACTGCCTATAAGAGTAAAGCAAAATGGCTCATGGGTAACTCCGTCAAAAGTTTATGTAAAGCAGTCTGGTAGTTGGGTGCAAGCATCAAAGGTGATGGTTAAAAGTAATGGAAATTGGAAATAAATTAGTATATTATGGCACAAGAAACAGCACCAATTAGATTTGTGAAGGATAAGAACGATAATGTGTTCTATCCTATCACTCATGAAAAAGCAATAAGAGATAATGATGGAGTAGTTCTGGAAACAAAACTTGCAAGTATGATAAGAAGTTCTGATGCTAATAATATAGAAATTATGGAACAGGAAGCCTTTGATGCTATGCAAGATTTGTCAACAGACACTATTTACATGACATATGAAGAAGAGTAAGCCATGATTTACAAAAATGAAAACGGGAGTGTAAGAGAAATTACGGGAATATCTGTTTTAGGAAAGCAGATAGAAGCCGTATATCATGGTGCTAGACTTGTATGGAGAAGAATTGCTTCTTGTTTTGGTAGAGGCTATTGGATACAAAACTATCCTTGGCTTGGTGAAGATGCTTGGAAAAATACAGATTAACTTTATATAAGAAATGGCAAAAGCTAATACAAATCCAATAACTAGTATTGAAACTCCTTGGGAGGGACGTGCTGGTTCTTGTGTAGAGAGATTTTTAAAAGACCAGCTTAAATCTAAAGTAGGAGCTTCGTATTTGGACAGTAATACTAATATTCTGTACTTCTTTGCTTCTACTGCTGATAGAGCTTCTTGGCTTGAAGATCCTACACAATCAGAGCTTGTTATATCATCTGCACTTATTAATGTAAACTCTAATTTGGTTTACAGGGTACTCATGACCAATAACAATGGAACTACGGATATAAACACTGCAGCAAATGTTCCTGAATTGAATCTATCTATAGATTTTGATGTTCAGTTGTCAACACTTGGTAGTTCTGATTGGACATCTTCTGGCCAAGGTGTTATCATACGTTGTTACTCAGACCTTGGCTCTACTGGCACATTTACTGAAGTTCCAGTTGATAATAACTTCCTGATAGCTGGTCAGACATTTACTCTGAATGTCATGAAATACATGGCTCCTGGAACTAATAGATTCAAGGTAGAAATGTATGCGGAGGGCTCAAGTACTACATTTAATTCAATTACATACTCTGTCAATGTGTCTGAGATGTATGTTGAATTGATGAACAATACTTGGTATCAGCCAGTTATTGAAGGAAATACATCATCATACAAACTTGGTGGATTCAAGGTAGTTGGAGACCTGTCAAAGACTATTCACTTTGATGTTTATGCTGAAGGCTCTAATACTCCTGCAAAGACTTTCACAAAGCTTCTTGGCTCTGCAACTTATATTGATGCTGCATATAATTTTCTTCCTGCTGATGGTTTTAACCTGTCTGGACTTCAGTCTGGAGAATATAAGGTAGATGTATACTTGACATCAGACACTCTTGAATCTACACATGTTACATACAATTTTATGTATGTTACTGCTTCTGATTCAAGTACTGCAAAACTCATTGTTATAAATAATGTTGCAGATTCTGCATATAACTACACTACTTCTACTCTTTGCCAGTATTCTGTATATAATGGAGGATTGTCTACTGCAGATGTTGATGTTACTGTAGCACTCACAACAGATGGTGTAAGAGAGGTTAAGGTTGACGATACTTATGAGGGTGTTACAACTGGAGTTCTTAATAACTTCACATACTCTGGAGAAATAAGCACAGAGTCTACAAACATTACTCTTGATGCTACAATAGGTATTGGAGAAGATGTGGAGTCTATTTCAATGCCATTTGACAACTCTTCTACATATCCTGCAGAAGCTGGATCAGTATTCTATATGAATGCTTCTACAAGGAATAATGCTCAGACAAACAAAGACAAAATTATAAATCTTGCAAATGACTCTGAGATTACTCCAGTATGGAGTAATATTGACTTTGTTGACGGCATTGATGGGTGGACTACTGATGCAAATGGAAGAAAAGCTCTGTTAATTCCAGCAGGAAGTTCTGTAGAGATTCCTTATCAAGCTCTCTATCATGGTGAAGACACTACATTTGAAATTGCATTCAAGGCTGCTAATGTAGCTGATTATGATGAGAATATCATAACTGTTGCTACTAATCCAACTCTTGCAAATTTTGCAGGAATAAGGATTAAGCCGACTAATGTAACTGTACACTCTTATTCAGATACTACTGCTACTAACGATACTGAAAGAGGTACTAACTTTAGGGATGAGGCTGTCCAGCATTTCCTTCTGTCTATAACTAAGAACTATGGTGGAAACAATGGTAAGAACCTTGTAACTGGATTCCTTAATGGTTGTAAGGCTTTCCAGTTTGATTATCTCACTGGAACAATCTGGGTTAATAATAGCAACATCAAGATTGGTTCTCAAAAGACTGATATCTATGTTTATCTTATCAGATCTTATGAGAAGGCTCTTGGAGCAGCAGCTGCTGAACAGAACTATATTAATTCAATGCCTTCTCTTGAAGACAGAGCAATTACTGCAGCACTTTTCCAGAGTGCAATCAATGCCAGCACAAGAGAGATATCCTATGATAAGATGATTGCCGCAAGCAGCACATACAACTTCTTTGTTGTAGATATGCTTAATGGGGCATCTATACCTTCAAGAGCTAATGGTTGGAGTAAAGACTCTAAGGGATATTCAAACTTTGAAATGCACTTTGGAGAGCACCCTGAGTGGGACTTCAAGCTTTATAATGTAGAAACTTCTGGTCAGGGTACTACATCTATGGACTACTATAGATGGAATCTCAGATTTAGAATAGATAAGAGCAACGATACCAAGAAGGTTGATGTTGCTTACTATGATGCTCCTACAACATCTGCTGGTAAGAAGAGATATAATGAGCAGCTACCTACAAGTTCAAAGACTGTATACTTTGATGGTGGTGCAAATGGCTCTACTCAACAGCATCCTGCACTTAAGAGAATAACTGCCAAGATTAACATGGCATCCTCAATGCAGTCTCATAAGATGGGTGGAACTGGGGCTTTCAATGCTCTGCATGATTATATGGGTCTTCAGAATGAGGCTCAGCAAATAGATCCAACAGTTTCAGTGGCTGTCTATGAGTATCCTGCATTTGGATTTGCCAAGAGAACATCAGCTACAGGAGTTGACACATATACATTTATAGGTCTGTTTACAATTGGTCCTGATAAGGGAGACAAGCCTACATTCGGATATGACAAATCTCCTGAAACCCTTATTTCTCTTGAAGGTACTGATCACTCAAGGAAGATGGCTACATTCTCATATCCTTGGAATAGTGATGTACATTTCCTTGCTTCAAATGAATGTATTAACATTGTCAAGGGCAATAATGACTATGACAATGGACTTGAAGTAGGAAACTGTCATGACCTTTCAACAGATAAGGCTACAGACCAAGCAAGTATTGAACTAGTTCTTGAAGAGCAATTCAAGCCTGCATATAATGTTGCTTTCCAGAATTCTACATTGATATTCCCTATAGCCCTTAATGATGCTATTTATGGGGCTTCAACGGCAGCAGGAGTTCTTGCAAATATCAATGCAAACAAGACTGCGTTCCTTGCTACACAGTACAATAGTAGACTTACTTATGCAGCAATGCAGTTCTGGATTGAAGGTGAGTATACTTTGTATTACTATGATATTGTGGCCAATGAGTTCAAGCCAGATATTAATCTTGTAACACAGAATGGTGCTCCAACAGGTGCTACCCTTAATGAGCAAAATGAGTGGTTTAAGACTCAAAGAAGAAACAGGTTCAAGAGTGAAGCGCCTAATTATTGGGATATTCAAGACTCTATTTTCCATCTTTGCTTCTTGGTTATATTTGGAGCTACAGATAACTTTGCAAAGAACTCTTATCCTTATAAGATGGCACTTCTTGCAGATGATGGTAGATGGAAGTGGAGACAAGATGACCTTGATACAATATTTGATATTGACAATACTGGCAGCCAGACAAAACCTTACTATATTGAGTATCTTGATACTGCTAATGGATCAACATACTTTGCTGGTTCAGTATCTGCATTCTGGAACCTTCTTTATGAAGCTTTCTGGAATGACTATGGCACATCAATGGGTATAGAATCCTTTGGTAAAGCCATGCTTAATGCAATGTCTGCACTTGCCAATGGTGCCAATGTCAAGGATGGATGTGTGGCGTTTATGAAGAAGTACTTCTGGGATAAAGCTCAAGAGTATTTCCCTGCTTCAACATACAACATTGATGGCCAGTTCAAGTATGAAACTGCTTGGCTTACAAATGGACAGAATGTTAATCCTTTGACTCAGTCACTAGGAAACCACTATGAGGCTGAAATGCTTTGGGTTGAAAGAAGGGTTATATATGCGATGTCTCTGTTTAAGGCTGGTCCTTTTGGCCTATATTCAGACACTTCCCTTGGAACTATAATGTTTGATAGGCCTTATAATCTTCCTGAAGTTAAGGTAAAGCCTATGATGTGGATATATCCTGCATTTATCGAAGGTGCTGGATCTCCTACAACTACATCTAGGACAGCTCCTGGTGAAGTTAAAACATTTATTGGACCATTTAGTACTGAAGGTCAAACCAGAACATATATTCAGGCCACTAATCAACTTTCTGAGCTTGGTAACTTAAAAGACCTTATACTTGCTCAAGGATATACTAATCCGATTCAAGTTAATGGTAAGAAACTTCAGAAATTTGAAATAGGATATGATTCAACTGTAAACAGTTCAGATGCTGGATATGTTGCACCAAAGACAAATGTCCCTGGACTGTCATTCCCTGATAATCCTTGTTTGGAGCAGCTTTATGCAAAATATGCATCCTCACTTACAGGTTATCTTGACTTGACTAATCTTCCTAGACTTAAGGAGGCTATTCTTGGTGGCACATCATTCACCCAAATAGCATTTAAGGAAGGTAGTAAGATAGATACCATAGAGCTTCCTGACACTCTTGTTTACCTGTGGCTGTCTAATCTTCAGCATATTGAGACAATTACTCTTCCTGCAGACCTTTCATCTATTGTTTCTCTTAAGCTTGAGAATTGCGATACCATTAATGCTCTTCAGATATTCAAGGATATCTATGATGCAAATGGAGATCTTAAGTATATAAGACTTAAGTGGAATGAAGAAATAAGTACAGGTAAGAGTATTCTTGATGTTCTTCAGAATATAGCTAATAATTCTATTGAGGAAGTTGGGTCTGAGACTGGATACGGTGGAATAGATGCATCTGGAAATGCCACTGAGCATCCTTACATTGAAGGCACTCTTACTACTTCTGACACTGTTACAGCTAATCAGGTTTATGATGTTGCCAAGCAGTTCCCTGAACTTAATATTCAGATACCTGATAGCCAGCAGTATATCGTCTTTGAAGATCCTGAAGTAGAGAGGATATGCCTTGCTAATTATGATACCAATAGTGATGGAGTACTACAGTTAGGTGAAGCAAAGGCGGTGACTTCACAGGTCTTTGGTAATACTGTTTTTAGAGGAAATACAACTATTGAAACATTTGATGAGCTTAAATATTTTACCGGCATGAATCACATGCCTGGTTCATCAAATTCTGCACAAGGCCCTTTTAGTAATTGTACTTCTTTAAAGACAATAACCTTACCGTCATCTATAACTAATGTTGGGCATAATTACGGTTGTAGTTTCTTTGGTTGCACAGCATTGGAAGAGGTAAAGAATTTTGGCAATGTTACAAGTATAGGATACGGCAGTTTCCAGAACTGCACTTCCTTAAAATCAATAGATTTGAGCGGTGTTACAATGTTTGACCGGAGCGGTGCTTTCTATAACTGCTCATCATTGGCAATAGAGCTTAACATGCCTCGATTAATGGGATGGGAAGGGAACAGCACTGATAGCACCTTTTACAACTCTGGTATTACAAAGATTATTAATCTTGGTTCAACTGTAAGCCTTCCAAATACTACATTCAAAAACTGTAAGTCCCTTACTGAAGCTCATCTTCCAACTACACTTACTACTATAGGCAATGACTGCTTTAGTGGCGACACTGCTCTTACAACTGTTACAGGATGTGAAAATGTTACTAGTATAGGTAATTATGCTTTCGCGTGCGGTTCAATTTCAAATTCATCACAAGAAAGACCAGGACATTTGGAATCTGCAGATTTTGACTTTAGTAAAATAACATCTATTGGTGAAAATGCATTTCAAGGGCAGAGACTAGATGGCATTATAAATGCTCCAAATCTGACTTTTTTAGGCAATGGTGCATTTCATGCTAATAATATTACTAAGGTTCAGAATCTTGGTTTAATAACTACGTTAAACACTTCTACTAGTACGGATAGTGGAATATTTAAATTTTGTACAAACCTTACAGAAGCACATCTTCCATTGACTGTAACAGAAATAGGCAATGGAGATTTCATGGCTTGTGCTCAGTTGGAAACCATTGATGGGTGGGATAACATAACATCAATTAAAACTTATGCTTTCAGTTATTGTCACCAACTTGTAAATATTACAATTCCAGAAAAAGTAGAATCACTCGGCACGAACGCTTTTTCACATTGTAATAATCTTACAACTATTTCGTTACCTCAATCCTGTACTAGTATAGGACAGGAGTGTTTTGTAAACAGTCCTATTACCAATATAAATCTTGAATATATCGAACAGTTAGGCTCATATAATTTTAGAGGCAATACTACTTTTAGCGGGCCAGCTATCATGTCTTCGGTAGTAAGTATTAGTACCGGGTGTTTTAGGAATTGCACCTGTGAAGAATATACAATAGGGCCAAATTGTACATCTATAGGTAATTACTGCTTCATTGAACCTGTTGGTAGTAAAAAAACTGTTAAAATTTTAGCTACTACTCCTCCTACTCTGGGTGGTTCTAGTGTTTTTAATACAGGTAATACTACGGTAAAAATATATGTTCCTTATGGATATGCCAGTACATATCAAAGTGCTACTGGTTGGTCAGCATATGCATCAAAGATTCAAGAGCTTGATGAAAACGGTAATATTCCTGAATAATTATGACTACAAGAATAGAAAACAATGGAATCCGTGACATCACGGTAATTACTGCGGATGAAGGTAAAGTGTTCCGCAGAAAAGGTACAGAAGACATCTTTGACAAGGAAATCTGGCTTGGACTATCTTACTACATAGGAGGAGTAAAGCAAAACCCTCCTCATCAAGATGTGCCTGAAGACTTTGAAGAAATAGATGCTCCTGTTGAAGAAGAACCTATTGAAGATGAAAATCCAGAAGGATAAATATCTACACTTCTTAGTGTGCCTTGGCATCTGCCTATTGCTCTACCCTCTTATTGGGTGGTGGAGCATAGGCACTGCCATAGCTACTGGGATAGGTAAAGAACTCTATGACTATAAGGACTATGGGTTATTCTCGTGGTCTGACATAGTTGCTGACTTGCTTGGAACTATATGTTCAATACCGATAATCTTAATCATTAATTCTATACTATCATGAAACCATTTATTAAAAGAGCTGGCATATTTGCCATCCTCAATGCTGTTCTTATTGAACTGCTGAAAACCGTTTCCTCTTTGACTATTGACAGTTGCATCATCTATTGCTCTCTGTTCTGCATTGTCATTGGTATCGCTTATGAGCTCTATGATTCAATTAAGAAGGGCACAAAGCCAAGTCTCACTGAAATGGGGGGTGCAGCTATCTTTGGATCAATAGTGGCTGGATTTATTATCAAGGCGATTTACTTTATTGTGTAATGCAAATATAAATGACTAAAAGACACACTTATAGTGTGTCTTTTATTTTCATATAATAAAGTGTGTTATATTCATTGCCTTTACAGTATATAATACTATTTTTGTAACAGTTAATTAATGCAATGATGGAGTTTGGTGATATGATGAGCTATGTTGGAGTTGCCCTGGGTTCAGGGGGACTTACACAACTGCTTAACTGGCGCATAAATAGAAAGAAGGGACTTGCTGAAGCTAAGACAACAGAAGCTGAAGCAAGTAATACTGAAGCTGAAGCTAAGAATAAAGAGATAGATAATATGCGCAAAGCAATGGAAGACTTTTATACTCCATTGGTTAAACGTCAAAATGAGCGCATAGCTGAATTAGAAGCAGAGGTAAAACAGCTTCGTGAGGAGAAAAGAGCTGAAGCAGAAGCACATGCAAAGCAACTTGCTGCAATGCAGGAACAGATCGTTGAAATTAATAAGGCTCTTGGATTACGTGCTAGATCTGCTATTAAAGAGAAGAATATTACTTTTCATAAAAAGACTCCGTAATGGCAACTAGAAGAAAGGCTCCATCAAGCAAACCAAGAGCTACTTCAAGACCTTCTCTAACAAGAGTTATGAGAGCTCAAGTAGCACCACATGTAAGAACACTATCTAATGGACAACCAAGACCCAAAAGACGTACTAGGTAAACTTGTAGTTGTTCTTAGAAAACTTACAAGGTTAGTAAAGGCAATTCCCTTTACATACCTTATTATATACTCTATATATTTATTGCTTGGATTATTCTGTTGTGAAACAGTAATAAGCTGGCTTGATTCACTAATCATAATTTCTCCTGCTACTACAGTAACTTTACTTGGACTGTCTAGAATTCTTAAACTATGTAAGTGGCACAAGACTGCATGTGTTTTTCCATTAACTACTCAAGCAGAATCTTTCGTAGATAATAACATAATTCAATTTACTCAAGGTGAGATTGTTGCTATTAATCTGATAATAGCTATTGCAGTTATGTTCTTTTTAATGGCAGCATACAAACATTTTTATAATGGACGAGAAAGAGCTCATTAATCTCACTTTGGATTTCTATAAGTATAAGGTTAATAGTGACTCTTGTACTATGGAAGAACTCAGACAAGCTTCTGAGATGCTTCAACGTGGAATAAATTGTATAGGAACTGTTGAAGACTTCTCAAAATTCTGTGATATTCCAGAAAGTCATGTAAGAAATATAATAAGCAGAAAGGTGCTTGATAAACCTAAAAGAAGAGTTTACTACAAGTTTCTTCCCTTTCTTAAAAATATACCCGCTAATATCTTGAAAAAGAAAGAGTTAAAGTAAAGATTTAGCGTAATTCCATAAGCAATAGGATTAAATGAACTTTGTATCAGTAACCAGTGTGTTACAGGTACAAAGTTTAATTTTTAATTCTATTTGCTATGGCAGATGTAACCTACATTCCTGATGGAAATCAGGCAAACAACATGCTTCCTTGGATGCTTGCTGGCCAGAACAATGGTGGGCTCTTTGGAGGTAATGGTTGGGGAGGTGGAATCCTCGGATTCTTCCTTGGTCTCCTCTTTGGCAATGGCTGGGGAGGATTTGGAAATGGATTTGGTGGCTGGGGTGGAGGCTCTGGTGCTGGATTCCTTTCAAACCAGCTAAGTAATGACAGTGGCAGAGAGCTTCTGATGAATGCTATCACTTCTCAAGGAGAAGCTGGTAGAGCAGCTACTCAGAATCTTGCTACTGCTCTTGGGCAGGACTTCAATCTTGTCAATGGAGCTATCCAGACTCTTCAAGCAAGTCTTTCTACTCTTGCTCTCCAACAGGCTGTTTCAGTTCCTCAAATTATCAACTCTATTCAAGCAGGTGATGCCTCTCTTCAGGCAAAGCTCTGTGAGTGCTGCTGCGAGAACAGACTTCTCACCACACAGCAAGGCTATGAGTCTCAGATTCGTACTCTTGAGCAAACTAATGCTCTTGGTGGTGCTATTTCTGGTAGTGGCCAGAAGACTGTTGATGCTATTGCTGACCTCAAGACCACTATGGTCAAAGAGTTCTGCGATGCTAGGGAAAGGGACATGCAGGAGAAAATTGATGGCCTTCTTGCAGCCAATTCTACATTTCGTTCACAAATTGACAACGCTAATCAGACAGCAGCCATTACCAGTTATGTTAATGGTCTCGTAAGTCCTATAGCTAAGGAAGTTGATGACATCAAGTGCAGGATGCCTCAGACAGTTCCTGTTACTTGGCCAAATCTTGCTGCTGTAAATACCACTCCTTATGTGAGCGGTGGCTACTATCAGGGTGGCTTTAATGGCTTCTATGGTCCTGGTGCTGGTGGTTTTGGTGGTTTCACTTTCTAAATCTCTAGACTATGTTTGGATGCAATGTTAATGTAACGACAAATGTCAACGGCATCCCTTACCTCTCCACTAATGGAGTATCGGTAACTGCTGAGTCCGTTGACTTTGCACTCGGATTCAGAAGGATACCTAAGATATCAGAGGTAGCCATCCGCATTACTAATGCAATACCTGATGGAACTACTGGTACTCTTCCAGTCAGATTCACACTCAATGGTAATACCAGAGAACTCACATTCTTCGGAGGAGATCCTGTAACTGTTGCAGACCTTGCTGGTACTGGTGTTATTGAAGTATGGTATGACTGGTTCAATGGTATTTTCCAACTTATTTCAGCTCTTGCTCCAGCAACAGCATAGTTAATCTTTAATAATTCAAAATCATGTTTCAAGCGCTTACACAGGGCATGCCCCTTTACATACTGTATAGAAATGAGCCTAGAGTAGATGAGGCAAGAGTTATATCTGTAAATACTCATCCACAGCAGGCTACTCCTGCTAATCCAATGGCTATACTTAATGGACCAGTAACAGATATAGTTGTATCTGTTGACGGTAAAACTCTTCCGCCATTTCAAGGATTGCAGCCAAGTGCAATGATAGCAACATTCTCTGCAGATGGCATGTTCATAAGTGAGGATAAAAATCTCATTGATAATGAACTAAAATCTATTGAAGACAGCCATCAAAGAATAGTAGATGGCTATGAATCAAGTAAAGAGATGGTTGAAAAATGTAAGGCTCTCAGACTGAAATTGAATCCAGATAAACAGAAAGAGGCTGCACATGCACAAGAGATTGCCAGACTTCAAGGTGAGATATCAGAAATGAAGCAAATGCTTATGCAAGCGCTTGGAACTAAATCAAAGGAGGAATAGAAAATGGGACTTATAAGAATTATGGAACGTGGTGGCGATGATTATCGTGACTACAAGAAGGAACTCAAGAAAGCCAAGAAAGCCATTGATGCTCTCTGTGAAATCACTGAAGACATGGAAAATGAGTATGGCTACAGTGAACGCTATAATGAGCGTCATGGAGACTATGAGGATATGGAAGAAAGAGGTGGAAAAAGCTATAGAAGGCGTTCCATGTAATCAACCAGGGGAGGGCCACTAGCTCTCCCCATTTTATTTTGAAAAATATGAATAGACTTGATTATTATGAGATACTGCCTGCTGGGATGGAGGCATATCTTGCAGCACATGGAAGACACTTTTCAAAGCCAATGCTTGAATGGGCTGTTGGAATGATGGAAGATAAAGATGGACATAAGGGAGTTGTAGTTGAGAAGAAGAAGTTTGATGATATAATGAAAGCCTATGGCGTAGAGTTAAAGAGGAAAGATGGCTACTATGATGGGCCTTATGTCTGGGCAATGGCTAAGAGTGATTACTATGGTACATCAATACTCGATGAACAGCATCTTGCATTGTTTGTAAAAGACTACATTGATGACATAGATGGTAATCATACAAGAGCATTTGACGAGTTTTATATCAATTGTGTAGCAAAGGGAATAGACATTCCTTGGGAAGATCTTATTTAGCCATGATACATGAAAGACTTAAAATAGGCAGATGGAAAGTAGACTTTCTTTTTGCTCCTGATGGATATGATACTGAAGAAGCACTTACTTTTTTGTATGATGCAGATGCTTCTGACCACATATTAAGACAGGCTTATCATATTCTTGAGGATAATATACCCAATACTGGCTTTACTTTTACCAATCAAGAAATGAAAGAAGCTATAGTAGTAATTGGGCCTTCTACCTCTGGAGATGAATTTATTAATACCCTGTGTCATGAAATGTATCATGTAGCAGCTGCCATAGCTTCTAATTTAGGAGTGTCACTTAGTGGAGAAAAGCCAGCATATATAATGGGAGATTCTGTTGAGGAATTAACTAGAATTATATGCAGACTAGGATGTGAAGAATGTAACTAAGACGTCATATACTAATAAGTTTCTTTTACATCTCATATAAAAATAATTATTTATTATACCTTTAAATTAATAGTTCATATATTTGTATGCGGTCTATTAATTTAAAGGTAATATGTTTACTAAAAAACAGATAGAAGAAATAGCTGCTAAACTGGCTGATTTAGCTATTAAAGACAGCCAGTTTGGCAATATGACTATGCCTCTAAATGGCTCTGAGAATGTTCCTATTCTTCAAGACAATGAAAATAAGCTACTCTCATTTGCTGAATTAGTAAGTATAGTTAGAGAAAGTGATGAGTCACAATTAGTAAATCTCACTTTGAAAGTAAGCTGTTCTACTCCAGGAGCCACAATAAAAATTGATGGTGAAATAAAGTCATCCTGTACTGTCTCTTATGGTACAATGGTGGATGTAGAAGTGTCAGCAACTGATTATGTGACTTGGTTTGGTACTATAACTGTAACTAGGTCACATTCTATTTCAATTACTCTGAGTAAAGCTGGCAGTGGTTCTGGAGGTGGAGGATCTGATGGTCATTGTTGCTGTGGAGACCATTGTGTATGTTGGGATGATGCTGATGATGATCCTAGTACAACTACATATACAGTAACTGTTACTAATCCTAGTGGTGGTGCTACTCTTATGATTAATGACAGTGCTGCTGCCATGAATAAGGCACATGTATTTAATGCTGGAGACAGAGTAGTCATAGATATAACTAAAGAAGGATATTATCCGTATAGCAAGACTATTGACCCTATAAACAGAAGTTATACAATCAATGCCGATGAAGTTCTTGAGCCTATTGACCAAGAAGAGGATAAGCACCTCAGCTTCACAATTCCTGAGATAAATATTCCAGCAGAAAGCGACTTGACAGCTTATTCAACTGTCGATGCAAGCTCATATATATCTTGGCAGATAAGGTCTACATCCCTTCCTGATTATGAAGAAGATACTCCTGGGCAAGATACAGTGGAGCCTGCAATAAGTGTATCTCCTGAAACTATAAGTATGACTGTTGGTGAAACAACTAATATTACTATAAAAGCATAATTATGGCATATAAATTTAAATCAGAATCTCCTAGTGTAGCAACAGTAACATCCACAGGAAAAGTTACAGGTGTAGCTACAGGCTCTACTAATATAGTGGTAAGTAATGAAAATGATACTCCTATTGCCAGAATACCTGTAAGTATCTCTAGTCAAAGTAGCGATGTAAGGCCTACTGGAATATCACTCAATAAAAGGTCTGTTACTGTGTACACATCTGGTGTTCTTGCCACATTGCAGGCTACAGTTACTCCATCCAATGCTGTAAATAAAACAGTTACTTGGGAGTCTTTGAATCCAGATATAGTCAGTGTGCATCCAAGATCAAATAACAAGTGTGAAATATGGCTTGAAGAAGGAGCACATTGGGGAGAGACCACTGAAAGTAAGACTGCTACTGTAAGAGCTACAAATGCTGAAGGACACTTTGCAGATTGTACAGTAACTATTGGTGTGAAAGGTACAATTATAGATGACATCACAGTACTGGATGCTTCAACAAATGCCAGTGGTGAAATTCTTGTTAGTGGAAGCGGATCTACATTTAGGCTTAAGTGTTCTTACCACAATGTAGGTGATTACTATGGTGGAATTTCTCTTGAGGGTCTTGGTGATAACTTGTCATCATATTATGGAGCCAGAGAGAATGCAGATGGATACACAATAATTCCTATAACTGTAAAAGAAAGCTTCTACAAAGAAAGGACTATGACATTTAAGGTTAGAGGTTCTGGAGCAGGAGATTCTTTTACCACATTTACAGTAAGGCAATCTGGTGGAACAAGCATGTACAGAATCTCTCATCAGAATGCATACTTCGATGCTAATGGAGAACATCATTTTGAAGATGACAAGGGTAATAAATATGACTATGCACAAACTCTTGAATATTGGTGCAATCCAGAAGTGAGTAAGTCTATTATAAATGACGCTGCAATTACTTACAGCAGTACTGATGAAGGTGGATGGGTAGGCTTTAATACAAGTAAGTGGTATTGCTATAAGAGGACTAATGGAAGTATATCCACAATGTCTAATTCAGAGTGGAATTCATTTATACTGAACCCTCCTGCAGATACTATGGCAGATTGTTCAATTCCTGTTACAGTTTCAAAGAATACTACAGGCAAAACAAGAACTGCTACTATTGAATTTGATGGAGGAGTTAAGTTCTATATTACTCAAGGTGCATAATAGTAAAATTAATTAATATGACTAATTTATCACCTAATGAAAGTCAATTAGTTGCTACAGGAACTGGAGAAGAGACATTGTCTCTTTCTGGTTGGGGCACTAATGAGTCTAGGCTCGCTAGGTCTTTTAAATACAGGCTTTACGATGCTGGTAACGTTCAGCAAGACACACTAATTGTTACTCAAGCAGGAGCAGAACTTGGTATAAGAGTCAATGGAAACGCTTCAAAGTCAGCAACATCAGGCTCTTCATCAGTTACTGTTACCTTTAATGGTTACAGCAATGGAAGATATATGAGATTTCAGAATAATAACTCAAGCAGTCAACTTGTAGTTTCGTCTGCTAAAGAGTATTCTGCATCTCAAACTGGAGCTGACTTTTCAAGCAATTTTACAGAAGTATCGTCATTTGGAAGCTGGTATGAATTTTCTGTTACAGTAAGCATCCCTGCAAATGCAAGTGCTGGTACTTACAGTTTTTCTGTCTACACATCTGATGATACTTATACCACTCAGTCTGTGACTTACTCAGTAGTTGTCTCTGAATCTGGTGGAGGTGGTGGAGATGATTATGATCCTGTCAGCTCAATAAGAGTCACCCCTCAATCTGTTGTTCTATCTACAGATTCATCAGCCAGTAATCACACTCAACAACTGAGTGTAGTAATACTACCAGAGACTGCTGATCAAGGTGTTCAATATTTCAGTGATGATGCAAATGTAGCTACAGTATCTAGATATGGAGGTTTTGTTACAGGTGTGTCTGAGGGAACTTGCACAATAACTGCAAGAGCTGATGGAGACTATAATAAATGGGACACATGCGAAGTATCAGTATTTACTCCTAGTTGGATTACTGTTGATGCAATTAATATTCCTGGATCTGTAAGTGATCCTTCTGGATCTGGAGCTATTAGAGCGAATAATATTGATCCAGATACATTACAATATCATTACACAAGTGGTTCTGCTCCTGATTGGGTAAATAGTGTAACTATAGATACATCTAGTTATCCTTACTATCTTAATGTAAGTGTTGATGGAAATGGCACCATTGATAATCCAGGAAGTACAAGAAGCTTTAGCCTTTATGTTACTGCTGAAGATGAGTTTGGAGAAACTGTATCCAGTGGTTCTGTAGTAGTAACTCAGTCTGCTCCATCTACAGATGATAGGCCATGCACAGGTATGAATATCAATTTGTATGATACTACTATAGAAACACCTAATAATTTAGGTGAGTACACATGTGAGTATGTGCCACCAGCAACTACTCAACATCGTCATACTTGGTATCTTACATACAGAGATGGAAGTGCAAATCCTAGCAGTGTAAGTGAACTTGGCTCTTCTGTACCTAGTAATATAGCAGAAATAGTTACGGATGACGGTGAACATTCAGAATATGGTCAAACATGTCTCATAAGAGTAAATACTGGTGCAACAACACGCCAGAATTTAAGAGTGTGGGTCATTAATTACTATAACTTCAGTGCCAGAGACTACGTAGATGTTGATGCTATTTATGTAGAACCTAATGGAAACATCAGTGCAAATCCTAATCCAGTTACTGTAGGATGGAATGATACCAGACAGGATAATACAAACGGTGCTCCTGTTATAACCCTTACAAATATGAGGGATACAGTAACAAATCTTACAGTAACACATACTGGAAGTATTACAACTGCTAGTGTTGGAGGCTCAGGAAATACTGGATATGTCATTACTGAATTCCCTGTCAATCCTACTCCTTCAGTTCAGATTGAACTTGGTACAGTTACCTTGTCTGGTTATGATGCTGGAGGCACAATGAGAAGTTACACTATATCATATAAACAAAGTGCTCAACCTACAGTACAAAAGAACGATATACAAGTATTAGCACTTAGTGCATCATTGAATAGTGGAGAATTTGATATAGTAGCAATAGGTAATTTGATAAATAATAAATTTGCTAGTACTACCTTTAACAACATAGTGTGTAGAGTTGTGGGGTACAACTCAGCAGACCCTACCACAATTATCTCTCAAACTTCAATGAATTTGGATTCAAGCTCTATCACTATGACTGCTTCTGAAACAACTCATGAAATAACATTTACTGGAAGAATGTCAGCGACATCGCAGTCATCTTCAGATCACGTAGATGAATTCACAGTTGAAATGTCTGCTTATTCTGTAGCTGATGGAGAGACTGTTACCGACAGACGTGAGGGTCTTGATGGTACAGATGATCCAAATGATTACTATGATGACGGTACTAATTAATAATTAGACTCTTAGCCATAATTACTTATGGCTAAGAGTTTTATTGAATTTTAAATTACATTAAATATGCCTTCATATTTCACAATAAACCCTTCCTCTGAGACTGGCACTAAGAATATTACTATTACTGCTCAGCCTAATACAGGAAGAAACAGTAGGTCTGAGACTTTCAAGGCCTATAGCACAAATGTAGCTAATCTTGAATCCTCAAATTATCTGATTGTTCATCAAGCAGAAAAGCCAGGATTTCTTGAAGAAGTTGTTCCCAAACCTTCTCCTACAGCTACCGATACTTCTGCAACTTATAATTTCAAGTCAAATCTTGCAAATATAAAGGTTGTAGCACCCTCTAATCCTACAGCTACTGTAACTGGTGCAACTATATGTGGTGTTCAACTTGATAGTACTAAGCTTGCTAATCTTATTAGCACATCTGGGTATAATGTTGAAGACTCAAATGGTTCCCTTGATCCCGGAAAATATGCAGAATATAATATAGCTATTACATTTGCATTTGATCGGAATCAAGGTCAGACAGACAAAACCTACTCCTTCACAGTAAATGGTACAACATATCAATTTACACAAGGACACACAGAGGTAACAAGAACTCTTGCATTCTCAAGCTCTATAAGTTCTGATAGAACAGCAGAAGGAATTGAGGTTACACTCAATGCAAGTGGTGCCTATGCTGATGGTGCTGACAGGATTTTGCAAGTTACTACAACTCCTGCTACAGGTGTAAGCTGGACAATTGATGCAGTAAGCAATGATAATACTGCACTAAGATAGATTAATCAAGTCAGGCATGGAGTTCTCTGTGCCTGACTTTATTTTATTTATATGAGTAGTCTGTATAAATATATAATAGGTATACTTCTATGCCTATGTGGAATACTTGGAGTACTTGCAGTGGTTAAAGCAAGTTCTGCAAAAAGGTATAAAGCTGAGTATAAAAGAGAGTTATCTAATATAAAGGCAGCAGAGGCAGAAAATGATTTTCTGAATGAAAAGATTTACTTTTTCGAGAACACTGTTGATGAACTTATTGCAAGCAGAGATTCTATAACTCAGAAAATGAATGAAGCCAGAAAGGAACTTAAGATAAAAGATAAGGCCCTGAAGCAGCTTCAATACTCTCTTACTTCAGCTACAAGGACTGATACCCTTATTCTAAGAGATACAATATTCAGGAATGTGGATTTTCAAATGGATACAACTATAGGAGACAGATGGTATAATGTAAAGCTTAGGATGCAGTATCCATCAACTATAGCTGTTTCTCCTGAACTCATTAGTGAAAGGTATGTATTTGCAAGCAATGTTAAAAAGACCATAGACAAGCCTAAGAAATTCTTTATTTGTAGATGGTTTCAAAAGAAATATACTACAGTAGAAATAGGAGTACTGGAAAGAAATCCTTATATAAAAAGTGAGAAAAGCAGATATATTGAAATCGTTAGATAATGAGAATACCACTTACACTAAAAAGAGAAATATATACAGACTACTACACAGCTGGTACTATGTATATAGACAATAAAAAGTTTGGAAGAACTTTGGAAAGGAGAAACAGAGACCTTAATCATAAGAATGCTTTTGACAATGGTGAGAAAAAAGTATACGGAGATACATGTATTCCCTTTGGAACATACAAGCTTACTGTGACTTATTCTCCTAAATTCAAAAGAAAACTTATCCTCATTAATGATGTTCCTGAATTTTCAGGAGTTAGAATCCATCGTGGAAACTATCCTAAAGATTCCAGTGGATGCATACTTATAGCTGAGAGATTTGCTGGTGGAAGACTCTATAATTCAACACCTTATGAGACTTGGCTTACAAACTATGTTGAAAATGAAATCAAAAGAGGAAATGAACTTTGGCTGACTATTGTTTAATAATATATTTATATTGAACTAAACAGCATCTTTATTCTGTATACCTTAATAAAAGTGTTAGCTACCTTTGTCTAGAAGTTTAAAAATGGAAAGTATGAGTAACATGAATTTAGACAGCATTCTTTCTGGAGAAGACATTGAGAGCTTGTTCACTAAGGCTGCTGAAGAAACACAGGAGACCTCGCCTGAGACTGAGGAAATTGACAATACTGAAACTGAAGAAACTACTGAGGTTAATCCAGAGGATTTATTTGGAGGACCAGAGAGCGTAGGTAGTGAAGAGGATACATCAGAGGAGGGGAAAGATGCTGGAACACAAGGTTCTGGTACTTCTCCAAATAACAACTTCTACTCTTCCATTGCCAAAGCCCTGAAAGAAGACGGCATCTTCCCTGACCTTGATGATGAATCTCTTAATGCAATCCAAAGCCCAGAGGACTTTGCAAAAGCTGTTGAAGACCAGTTGTCTGCAAAGTTTGATGAAAGGCAAAAAAGGATTGATGAAGCACTTAATGTTGGTGTTGAACCCTCAAAGATTCAACAGTATGAGAGAGCCATTGACTACTATAATAATATAGGTGACTCCGACATAGAAGATGAATCTGATAAGGGAGAAACTCTTAGAAAGCAGCTCATATATCAGGATTTCCTGAATAGAGGGTTTTCTAAAGAAAGAGCACTTAAGGAAGTTCAAAAGTCATTTGATGCTCAAACAGACATTGAAGATGCTAAAGAGGCATTCAAGGATGGAAAGAAGTTCTTTGAAAAAGGCTATAGTGACCTTGTAAAGGAAGCTAAAGAGGCAAAGAATAAAGAAGAGAAAGAGGTAGAAGAGGAGAGTGAAAGTCTTAAGAAGACTATTCTTGAGGACAAAAAAGCCTTTGGGGTTATTGATGTTGACAAGAATACAAGGAAAAAGATATATGAAAATATATCAAAGCCAGTCTATAAAGACCCTGAAACAGGAGAGCTCCTCACTACTATTCAGAAGTATGAGAGAGATAATCACAATGAATTCATGAAGAACATTGGATTGCTCTACACTCTCACTGATGGCTTCGAGAATATTGACAAACTTGTCAATAAAGAAGTTAGAAAGAAAGTTAGTAAAGGTATTAGAGATCTTGAACACACGCTGTCTGGTACACAAAGAAATTCTGGAGGAACATTGAAGTTTGTTACAGGAGTTGATGAAGATCCAGAATCTTATTCAGGCAAGGGCTGGGACCTTGATCTCTAACCTTGAAGAAATAGAAAACACTGGTTTTATTAATTAAAGTATTAATTTTATGGCAAAACTTGCGAAATTCCAAATGGTAGGCCCTACCTACTGGATGGGAACTACTAAGGAAAATCACCTTGGTAGCATTTTCCAGCTTAAGCCGCAGAAGGCTTCTGAGCTTATGGTTCAGCTCCTTGCTTGGAATAGGGGAAAGACTCTTGATACATTCCTTTCTCAGTTCCCTGTGAAGGAGTTTGAAACTGACGATGAATTTACATGGGATGTGATTGGCTCTTCAAGGAGGAATATTCCTCTTATTGAGGCACGTACTATTGATGGTACTCCTGTTCAAAAGGAAGATCCCAATGTTGGTGTGGCTACCACTCCTTTCTATCTTGTGTTCCCTGAGGCTTGGTTTGCTGATGGTGAGTACATTGTTGGTAATCTTAATGAGATTTATCAGTTCCGTATTCTTGGTGATGCAAGATATGAGGGCACCAATGCTGTTTATAAGGTAGAGCTCGCTGGTGGAAATACTGATGGTGTTCCTGCTTCAAGACTTCAGGCTGGTGAGAAGTTCTCTGTTGATGCAGCATATGTTGAGCACTCTTTCTCTCGTAAGGTTGGTGACATCAGATTTGCTTCTCCTGTTGCTATGAGAAATGAGTGGTCTACAGTTCGTATCCAGCATAAGGTTGGTGGCTCCATGCTTAATAAGAAGGTTGCCTTTGGTATTCCTATGGTTAAGAAGGATGCTTCTGGTAGGATGGTCAAGTCCACAGATCCTATGTGGATGCACTATGTTGATTGGGAGCTTGAGTGCCAATTCAATGACTACAAGAACAATGCTCTTGCCTATGGTAGAAGTAACCGTAACTCCAATGGCGAGTACATGAACTTTGGTAAATCTGGTGAGGCTATCAGAACTGGTGCTGGTCTATTTGAGCAGATGGAAGTTGCAAACACAAGGTATTACAACTCTACTCAGGGTGTTATGAAGCTTATCCTTGATGCACTCTATGAGCTTTCTGCTTCCAAGCTTGAGTATGGTGACAGGAATTTCATCATTAAGACTGGTGAAAGAGGTGCTCTCATCTTCAACAGAGAGGCTAAGGATATCACAAGTGGTTGGACTCCTATTTGGACAGGTGCTGATAAGAATCCTGCAGCTATTGAGAAGGTTCAGGCTTCCTTTGCTCCTGGAAACGCTGTGAGAGTTACTGACTATCAGGTTACTGAGTGGGTTGCTCCTAATGGTGTCAAGGTCAAGATTGATGTTGACCCTTACTATGATGACCCTGTTCGTAATAAGATTATGCACCCAGAAGGTGGAGTTGCCTACTCTTACAGGTTTGATATATTCTACATTGGTACACAAGACCAGCCTAATATTCAGAAGTGCCAGATAAAGGGACAGCCTGAGTATCGTGGTTATGAGTGGGGATTCCGTAATCCTTTCACTGGACAAATGGGCAATCCTTATATGTCTCATGACGAGGATTCTGCAACATTCCACAGAATGGCTACCCTTGGTATTGTTCTTCTTGATCCTACCAGAACAATGAGCATTATCCCTGCAATTCTGCAAGGTTAACCAATAGATACATCTTGGGGGACAGTGTCCTCATTGTCCCCATTTTATTAAAAGTTAATGGAGAAGAACTTTTATGAGAACTAAAAAAATGGAAGAGAGTAGTTTTGATTTGGATATGGAAGCCATCAATGCTACGGAAGAAGTAAAGGTCATTGACAAGGCTGAAAAGAAAACTGAAATTCCTGAGCAAAAGCATGAAGTGAGGAACACCAGTATATCAGATGTTCCTAGCTGTCTGAGAAAGGAAACAGTTATAGTAAGACATGTTAATAAACAGACTGGTATGATTACCAACCCCAGACATGTTCTTTATGGAGGTATGGCAGATACAGCTGTAAGATATTTCACAGTTCCTGTTCTTGAAAGAAGCGGGGTGCTTAAGAATGTTCTTACAGACGATGAGAAGTCATATCTTGAAGAAGTAATGGGACTTGAGTATAATGCTCTGTCTATTTATAACAAGACAAATAACTTTTGGGAGAATTATCAGGTCAGACTTACAAAAGCTGATAACTATCTTGATTTGTCTATTCCTGATGACTATATCAAGTATAAGGTACTGCTTGCAAATTCTGATTATATAGCACCTAACATTGAAACACTTCAGGATAGACCTAAGGCAACTTATCAATTTGTATTGATTGAAGAAGGAGCTGAAGACAAGGTTGCAAACGACAGTATTTCTACTGTTCAGAAGTGCTGGAAGGAATTTGGTAAGGTTGAGGATGATGCTGATATTCTCAGAATGGTTATTGAAACTGTAACTTCAAGACCTTTGAGTCCAAATACCAAACTTGAGACTCTCAGGGTTAAGGCTGGAGAATTGATTACCTCTGACAGTAAGATGTTCCTTAAAACTATCACAGACCCTCTGCTTAAGTTGAAGATAGTCATTAAGAAAGCTGTTGAAGCTGGCATCATTTCAAAAAGAGGTGATTACTATTATCTTGCAGAGAGTAATACTCCACTGTGTAACAACAATGAAGACCCTACTCTCACAATGGCAGCTAAGTACCTCAATGCTCCAAGAAATCAGGAAATGAGGTTTTCTATTGAAGCTAAGTTAAAAGGATAAATGGCATGACAACTGTAAATGAGTGGAGAACAGAGCTTGATTTACTCTACAATAACATATTAAGTGATCAGGCTCCTGGTTTAAATGATTACGAAAGAAGTGTACTCTTGACACAAGCTCAGGAGGAAGTAATCATTACCCTTTACTCAGGAAGGAGACTGGAGCCATTTGAGAGCACAGAAGAAGTAACAGAGTATCTTGCCAATCTTGTGAAGCAAGCTGTACTTACTCAAGAAAAGTCTGTACCTGAATCTGAAAAGATAAACAGCAACTCTCACTTTTATACTTTGCCCGGAGACTTGTGGTTCAAGACATTTGAGAAAGCTGTAATAAGAGATAATTCTCTTAAATGCAAAGGCTCAAATGAAAGAGAAGTTATTGTAGTTCCTACTACACAAGATGAACTTGACAGAACCATAAACAATCCATTTAAAGGGCATGGAGACAGAAGAGTGTTGTCCTTGACACCTTCACCTTACACTGCAGAACTTATAAGTAAGTATGACATAGTAAAGTATGTTGTAAGATATCTTAGAAGACCTTCTCCAATAATTCTTAGCAGTCTTGCTGGTACAGGACTTACTATAAATGGAGAAACATCTGCTAAGACATGTGAGCTGCATGAGGCTCTTCATAGAAGTATACTTGACAGAGCTGTACAGATAGCAAGAGGAATATGGGAAAATACTGTGCAATCACAGTCAAGACAATAAAATTAACTTTTTAATATTATGGCAAATTTCAATGTAAATCAAGTTAGGCAGCTTTATGTTGCTAAGACTGCTCCTGCTGAAATTACAGCTGAGACCAACATCGCCACCACACTTGCAAATCCTGGTGACTTTGGTTACAGTGGAATGGATGCTGATGGATGCTTCTATTTCATCTCTCGTGGTGCCACTGGTGAGCTTGTGAGGTCTGACATGATTAACGCTAAGTCTATCAAACATATAACTCTTGCTGATAAGAGCACTGATGTTTATGGTCTCAAGCGTACAAAGATTCAGATGCTTGCTACTACCAACAGTGGAAATCCTGTTGCTGGTGAGGACTACATAGTCGTTGTTAACTTCACTAATTTCCTTGGCTTTGGTGTTGAAGATACTGATGTTCTTGTTGGTTCTGCTCATGCTACTACTGGTATGACTGCAAATCAGCTTCTTGGACATCTTGCTGTTTCTCTCTATCAGAATACCGCAAAGGGAATCATCAACATCTACTGTGGAAACACCAAGCTTACTGATACCAATGTTGCAGCCCACAATGCTGGTACAACTCCTATTACTGGTGCTTCTATCACTATTGAGGAAGTTGAGCAGCCTTGGGTTCGTGGTGTCAGATCTGCTATTGTTTATCCTTTCACTGTGACTGGAAAGTACATTAAGCAGAACAATGATGTTCTTCCTTGGGCAACTATTACTGAGGATACTCCTGTTACCACAATTACCAACACCAAGAGAATTGCTGACCTTGAGTACTTCTGCATGGGTGAGAGAGGTGACTGGTATCGCAATGTTGGCTGGCCTCATGTTGTGCCTACTCAGTACCTGATTCCTGCTGACAGCACAGATGCTGCTGGATACAATGTCCTTACTATCCACTACAAGTATATTGGTGGTGGTGATGAGGCTGCTTCCAGGCTTTCTGTGAAGGATATCCAGATTGCTTCCACTCAAAGTCTTGAGACTCTTAAGGGAGTTATTGAGGGATATCAGAAGGAAGCTTTTGCTGGCAAGTCTGAGTCTACTGAGGAGTCTGGAAACGAGGGTTAATAAATATATTGTAGTATTAAGGGGGTGGTAGGTAGGACATCTACCACCCCTTTATCTTAAAGTAGAAACACTATGGTAAGATTTAATGATTTGAAAATCAGTTCTGACGGTTCCTGTTTCACAGTAAATGTGTCAGTAGATAGTGCTAGCTACTATGTAAAGAGATATATTACAGGTATTTATATTGATTCTGACTCTACTTTCAACAACAGCACTACTCCTTCAGACAAGGCAGTATTTATTTCTCTAGAGGAATCTCCTCAAAAGTCATTTAGAAAAACCTTTTCTGTAGGAGAACTTTCTGGAATTCTAACATCAAAGAACTTCAAGGACCACATGATGTATGTATTTGTGGAACTTGATGGGCCCATAACTGGAGATGCACCATGTAATTCAGACAGTGATCTGTTTCTTGGTATAGCAGTTGACTGGAATGGAATATATCATAGAAGCTTAGACTTCATGAAGCAAGTCACAAAAGATTGCTGCAGTATTCCAAAAGAGTTTATTGACTATATATTGAGAACTAAAGCACTTGAACTTGCCCTGAAAACTGGGCATTACATTGTAGCTAAGAATGTTTGGGATAAGTTCTTTAGTAAGAGAAGGAAGACCATTTCTTCTATTTGTGGTTGCAATAAATAGACAAAGCCATGTATGATGATACAACAACAATAGAAGCTTATAAGGCACTTCAAGATTACTTCAATCACTTGTCTAAGACAGGTTATATGAGGTATGACAATGTGTATAAGCTCATTGTATTCTTATATGTGGATGAGATTCTTCATACTTGCGATAACTTTGATGCTACTGAAGAAGACTATAATATCATTATGAACATGATGCAATGCCTTTATGGTACCTGTCTTCTTCCTTATCCTGAATTCAGAAAGAATCTTCCTTATGTTAACAGTGATGAAGACCTTGATAAACTCAGAAGTGTAGAGTGGGATATTCTCAGGCAAACAGAAGAAGGTGAACTTAGAGTAATAGAATCAAATACGAAATTAGCTAGATGATACAATAAATCTATTCACATATCACATAACTAGACCGTTATAGCTCTTGTAATAAGAAATGTTTTGCATATCTTTGTTGCAAGAGCTTTATTTTTATATTATAAATATTGTATTATGAGCACATATAGAGAAATAGTTTACATGGTTCTGGATGAGCTTAAAGAGCATTCAGACGATGCATACTATACAGAAGACCATATTGTTTATCTTGTAAACAATATAAGGGCTGCTCTACTTGAGAAGAAATATCCAAATAATAAGAAGGACATACCTTCTGAAAACTACATAGAACTATGTCTTGACTTAGTAGAGGATAATCTCATAGATGGTTCTCCATGTAGTGCAACTGTTCTTAAAAGCACAAAGAAGATTCCATCTTTACTGAGAGTAGGGTACCCTAAGATATATCCAGAAGACTATTTTTCTTCTGGTCATGTTACATGGGTTTCTATGGAAAGATTCAGATATGCTGGAGATGGAAACAAGTGGCTTCAGAATATGATATATGCTACAAGGGGAACGGACTCACATCTGTATCTAAGGTCAAAGAATCCACAGTTTATCTATATGACTAAGGCTAAAATACATGGAGTATTCTCTGACCCTAAGGAAGCTTATAAGATGTCTTGTGAGGATGATGGTGCTTGCGATATACTTGACAAGCAATTTCCTCTTGAGAGTAACCTGATACAGCTCTGTATTCAAATGGCTGTTTCTGAGTTAACTGGACAAAGGTATGCTCCAGAAGACAAAGCCAACAATGCAGAAGACGATCTTGCCAAAGTACAAGTTAAAAGGCAATGAAAGAAATAGAGTTTTTTGATACAAGAGATATTTACAGGGCACTTAGAGGAACCAAACTCAGAGGACTTGGAATTAAAGAAAAAGAGTTTTCTTCAGTAGTAACTGCTGTAAATGAAAAAATAGCTGAAGCAATACTATCTGGAGAGATAGTTCATCTTCCATGCTCTATGGGAACATTAGTTCCAGTACAGCAGGAGACCTTATACATAAATAAAAAAGGTAACGTAATAGTAAACAGGCCTGTTGACTGGAAAGCCACTACAGCATTATGGAAGGAAGACCCTGAGGCAAAGAAAGATAGACTTAGAATTTATCATGATGTAGACAAGAGGTTTAAAATAATCTACAGCAAAAAAGGAGCAAACTTCAGAAATCAATACTACATAAAATTCAAGCCTATTAAGCCTTTGGCTATGAAGTTTATTGATAAGGCAGTTAATGGAGAAATAAGTTGTTATATATATTAGCTATGGCTGAGAAATACACAAACATAGGAATTATCATGGATAGGATAAGCAGACATCCTATGCTTAAAGATATTCCTTTTGAGACTATGGTTGATTATACTGTAGACTTTATACAGATTGTTGGATGCCCAACAATGTTTGAAGAGAAAACAGCTATTCTTCATATTGAAGATTATAGGGCACCTCTTCCTTGTGATTATATCAATATGATTCAGGTAAGGTGCCATCATAAGCATGGACACCTTAGAGGAGAGCATATTTCATATAGGTATGCTACCGATAGTTTTCACATGTCTAATGACCCAAGAAAGCCAAGAGTAGGAGTTCAAACTGATCTTACTTATAAGATTCAAGGCTGCATGATATATACCTCAACTAAGTGTGGTGATATTGAAATAGCATATGAAGCTATAGCTACTGATTCTGAAGGTCTTCCTTTGGTGCCTGATAATCCAGTATTCTTCAAGGCTCTGGAATCATATATAAAGAAACAGTGGTTTACCATTCTCTTTGATATGGGTAAAATTCAGGGACCTGTTCTGCAGAGAGCATCTCAAGATTATGCGTGGGCTGTTGGTCAATGTGAGAATGAATTCCACAGACTGTCTATTGATAAGGCTGAATCATTCTTCAATTCTTGGAGAACACTTATAGAAAGAGACACAGAACACAGAAGAGGATTCCTTAATGACGGAATAAAAGAATACCTTAGAGTACAACCTTAATTAATAAGCCATGCAGAATAAAGTCAGTGTCAATACTAATATAGGCATGCTGAGAGACAGGTCTATTAGTAAGACAGATAATCAATTTGCATTTGAAAACCATAATATAAGAATAACAGCAAGGGATAAGGATACTCTCTTGTCAGTTACCAACGAAAGAGGTAATAGACAGATTGTATTCAGTAATTCTGATGATGCCAAGAGCTCCAAGTATAATGGTGTATTTGCCAATGAGATACTTGGTACTCTTCTTGGGTATGCTGTATTGAATAAGTATCTGGTATTGTTCACTACAGACAATGGCACTGACTATATCTACAGAATTCAATACTTTGACACTAATGATGAGTGGTATCTGAGGTTGTTATATCAAGGCTCTCTCAAGTTTGATGATGAACATCCTATTGAAACAATATCATTATTTGAGACTGAAGATGTTCAGAAAGTATACTGGCTTGATGGAAAGAATCAACCCAGAGTCATCAATATTAAAAAGAATTATTTTAGACTTGAAGGCTCTAGACCAATATATTCTAAGGACACCATATTTGACTTTGTAACTGATTACAATCATTCTGGAGACAAAGAAATATCGGTATCTGTTGAGAAACAGCAACTTGGAATGGGTTCATTTCCTGCAGGGACTATACAGTATATATGCACATACTTCAATCAATATGGGCAAGAGACAAATCCTGTATACATTTCTCCTATTTACTATGTCTCTCCAGAAGATAGAGGTGGAGATGCTGAAACTACCTACACATGTTCCTTTAAAATTACCCTCAGCAATGTAGATACAGAATTTGACTATGCAAGAATATATGCTATTCTTAGAACCTCTGAATCTGGAACTCCTATATCATATGTAGTAGGAACCATTAAAATAAGTACAGAGGCTCTTTCAATAGTTGATTCTGGTCAGGGAGATAATGTAGTAATTGACCCTACCATTCTTTTATATATAGGAGGAAGGGAAATTACTGCAGGAACATTCAGTCACAAGGATAATACTTTGTTCCTTGGAGACTTGAAATTCACAGGCTCAAAGAATGATGCTTCTATAGGAGCAATGATTGCAGATAGCAATATCTATAATACAGAAACATATAAATCGAATATAGTTGAATTCTTCTACACAACATCTACAGATTTAAATGCTCCGTATTATGGCAACAATGGGTTATATCCTTATGAATGTCAGCTAAACAGCTCTTCAGATAAGATAACATCATTTAAAGGAGGAGAAAAATATAGATTTGCAATTCAATTTATTACTTCTACTGGTCAGAGAAGCAGAGCATTCTTTATTGGCGATGCTGAAAATCCATATTATCCTTCTATTGATACTAACTCAAATACGATAAGAAGACCTCTTCCAAGGGTTCTTCTTCCTGATGATGTAGCCAGAACTGCTTACAATGCTGGATATATTCAAGCTGTTCTTCTTATGGCTGAAGCTTCAGAAGGAGATAGATCTGTAGTAGCACAAGGTATTATAAGTCCAACTGTATTCAATCTTGGACAAAGAAGCAGTAATGCTCCATTTGCAATTTCTTCTTGGTACATGAGACCAAGAAATTCAATGATAAACAGCAGGCACCTTGAATCAGTCAATAATGTTACTGGAGTTTCTAAAGAAGATGGAAAGATAGTTAAAGCCAACATGTCTTTCTGTGAAATCCAAAACATAGAACCTGAAGTATCTGCATACTATAATGAAGACAGTTTCAAAACACAGTTGGTTGCCATAGCATTCAGATTTATCTCTGAGTGTGTTGATCCTGGTAGAGTCTCTGTTGGAAATCTTACAGGAAGGATGAGATATAATCATGCACTGTATGCAGCATATAAATTCAGTGATGGTTCTTCATCAACTTGGAGAATTAAAAACAATCCAGAATCCGCAGTAGCTACTGGTTTCAATGAAAGTAACATAGAAACAATAGTAAATGACAGATTTAAGGTTGGAAGTAAAAGTAGCAATGATGGTTTTTCTCATAGAACAGACAGAGTTTCTGTAGTTCAAGGGTGGTTTAGATCTGCTGAAATACCTGAAGATGATTGGCCTGACCCTGATACAGAAATAGTACATCAAAATACAAATCCGACACTTAATCCTGTTATAACGGGTGGAGTATTTGCTATTGGAATATCAGATTCTTCTTCACAGGCATATTACTCTAGATTGAACAGTGAACAGTTCTTCGTTGATGAAAACATTATAACTCTTAATACTCCAGATATAGATAAATTACAATCTACATCTTGGTCTGGTCTTAAATTTAGAATAGTTGGAATTGCTGAAGTAACTTCAAATATTACAGACTATACAGTTCAAACTACTACTGGGCTAAGTACTTCTGCTGGAATATACAGAATTGATTTGAATCATACTGATTCCCAAAATATAGAAGGACTAATGTCATATCCTCTCCTATATGATAGTAGTATAGAGTATGATACAGAAAATGAAAAATATAAGGAAGATTTAAATTCAAGGACATATCCAAGATATTTCAATATTTTTCCATTCCACAAAGAAGGGTCTATAACACATAATGAGAAGATAACTACCAAGTATTCAGAAATAGAAAGGAAAGTTTTCTCAAATCTAAGATATTGCTATAACACAAAATTCCTTTGGACTGGAAATGGTGCTTGGAGACCATCATCATCTATTGCTATGACTACTACAAGTGGAAGTCAAAGCAATCAGTTTAAGCAAATAAATTCTGAAGGTAGGAACTATATATACCAAGGTACGTATGACTACATGTCTACTACTGGAAATAAGCCATTTGGAATATATGCTTATGATGGAAATAATGGACTTGAGGAACAAGTAGTAAAAGGCTCAGCAAGTGATTATGTAATAGGATCTACTGAGCCAGTAAGAATACAATTCCAAAGTCTACCACATGTGGTTATAAAGTTTGGAAAGACACAAGGTAAGAATGAGCTTCTTCCATTACTCAATGATGAGTATCCTTTCTCAAAACCAGAGGATATGTATCTACCTTGGGAAGATGCTGCAGAAACCTATCAGGCAAAACTAGAGTATTCTACCTCTTTACCTTACTATTTTATAGGAGAGCTGTACAAAGATATGTCTATAAGTGATGATAGATATGGTGGAAATACACAGGCTGCTCTTGAAAATAACACATTCATACCAATAAGTAGTAGGTATGATATATCCCATGGTTCTGTATTACTTATTGGAACTCAGGGAGATACTTATTTTCAAAGATGGGACTGCCTTAAAACTGAGCCTTATTCCGATGAAAGTAAAAATGGAATAGTTGACATCACTTCCTTTATGGTTGAAACTCATACAAATATAGAAGGAAGATATGATGCCAGAAGAGGTCTTCTTAAGAATGTAACTACAAGCAGAGAGAATAGTAATCTCATTAATAGAGTATATTCAAATACCAACAACTTCTTCACTTCTTCTGTTCTTAGTGACAAGTACTATCTTTCTGATTTTCCTAATCAGATTACATGGACAAAAACAAAGACTTTGGCAGAAGATATAGACACATGGACAAATGTAACAGTTGCCAATACTCTTGATTTGGATGGAGACAAGGGTTCTGTAAGAGCCATAAGAAGATTTAATAATTCTCTTATAGCATTTCAGGATAGAGGTATATCTGAAATCCTGTTCAATTCAAGAACTCAGTTATCGACTACCTCTGGAGTTCCTATTGAAATAGGAAACAGTGGCAAGGTTGAAGGAAAGAGATACATATCTGAAAAGTCTGGATGTGTAAATAAGTGGTCTATTACTGAAGCAAAGACTGGTATATACTTTATTGACAACATAAATAAAAACATTAGTGTTATAGGCCAAGGAATACAAGATGTTTCTGGTTCCAAAGGATTTAGTTCTTGGGTAAGAAGTTACAATACTCTTGATATTTGGAATCCAAAAGACAGAAACAATTTTGTATCATTCTATGATACTGTACATAATGATATTTACTTTGTCACTAAGCACGAAGATGTCTATAATGATGACAGCTGCTTGGTCTTCAATGAAACTCTGAGTCAATTTACTTCATTCTTTGATTATGAAGATGTACCTATGATGGTTAATGTGGGTGATAGATTCTTATCTTTTAAGGATACCAAACTATGGCTGCAGAATGAGGGTAATTACAATGAGTTATTTGGTAAAAAGTATCCTTATTGGATTAAGTATAGAATTTGCCCAGACCCTTATGGAGACAAGACATTTAATAATATAGAATACAGAGCTGATATAATTACACCAAATGATGACAGCGATGTAGTTGAGCAATCAGATTTCCTTACTGATAGGACTTTTGATAATCTTAAGATATGGAATGAGTACCAAAATGGTACACTTGACCTTACTTATGACAATGTAAGAGTATCAGATCTTAAGAAAAAGTTTAGAATCTGGAGAGCCAATATCCCAAGAGACTCTAAGGACATAAGAGGTCTCAATAGAATAAGGAATCCTTGGGTATATTTGCAATTGTCGAAGTATAAGGAACTTGACAATGAACGTATGGAATTCCATGATTTGTTAGTTAAGTATTATGAGTAATATACTTAGATGTTACAAGGACTGATTTTAATGCTTATATTTGTATAAATATAACTTATTATGGCAAAGAACCATATCATAGCAAGACATAGTACTCCTATAAATCTTAATACTGGAAGAAGTTTTAAGATTGAAAATGTATATGAAGATGCTGGAGAAATAAGCAGAGGAGATAAATTAAACGGAACTTTCAGTAAAGTCGCTGGTGCTATTCCTGCATTAGGGACTGCTATAGGTGCCTATAGTAATCTGTCTGGAATAAACACGTCTAAATATGACACAGCACTTAATACTCTTCCTCAATCTGTGTCAATAGGAAATTATGATGCTCTTGCTGATTGGAGAGCAAGTATTCCAGTACTTGAGAATCCCACAGCAAGTGATTTGGATACAATGTCTACTGCTGGTAAAATTGGTACTGGACTAAGTACTATAGGAGCAACTACAGCTGCTGGTGCACAAGTAGGTGGTTGGGTTGGAGCACTAGCTGGACTTGTAGGAGGAGCTGGAGTTGTTGGAGCTGGTCTTCTTACAGGTAAAAGAAAAAGAGAAAGACTTGCTGACGAGATATCAATGAGAAACAGTCTTGCAAACCAAAGACTGAATTCAATGTACCTTCATGAGCTTGGAGATATACAAGAAGAGCAAGCTAATCAAGCTTATGCTAATATATCAGCTAAAGGAGGAAAGATACATATTGCTCCTTCTAAAAGAGGAACATTCAAGGCTCAGGCTTCTAGAATGGGCATGAGTGTTCAAGAAGCAGCAAGACACATATTGGCTAATAAAAACAGATATTCGCCTGCTATGAGAAAGAAAGCAGCATTTGCTAAAGCAGCAGCTGGTTGGAAACACGAAGATGGAGGAGACTTGAATCTTTTTGAATTCCCTGTGGAATACAATCATGGAGGATACTTCTCACTTCAACCAGAGCTTATAAAAATCAATCAAGGAGGAACTCATGAGCAGAATCCTCTTAATGGTGTTCCTATGGGATTTGATGAGAATGGAATACCTAATCTTGTTGAAGAAGGAGAGACTATATTTGATAACTATGTATTCTCAAACAGACTTGCTCCTACAGAGAAACAGCTTGCTGATGGTGGTCTCGCTACCAAATATAAAGACCATACATTTGCTGATATATCTGAGAAGATAGCCAAACAGTTTGAAGAGACTCCTGTTGACCCTATAGCAAGAGAGTCTTTCAAAGAGTCTATGCAGAGACTTAAGACTATTCAGGAACAAGTCAGAGAAGAAAATGCTGTTCCTGAGGCACAACAAATGCCTGAGCAGTCTATTGCTCCTGAGAGTATGGAATCTGTAGGTCAAGCTCCTATGGAAGACCAGATGTCTATGGAACAAATGCCACAGGAAGTTCCTCAAGAGTATCCTCAAGATATGATGGAGCAAGTTCCTATGCAACCTGAGATGATGCAGGCTTATGGAGGAAATCTGTTTGCTGATGGAGGCTCATTTTTAAAATTAGAAAATGGGAAAACAGTTGTAGACACAGCAGAGGTGGCTAGGAGAGCAAGAACGAGAGCCCTAAGAAGAGCAAAAGAAGGCACTGCTGCATACGAAGCCGTATATAAAAGAATATATGACAACATATATAACAGGGCACAAAACATTGTTGACAGGTCAGACAAAGTAACAGATCTATATGATAGAACAAGAAAGGCTGAAGAGTATCTTATCAGCAGAGGATATACTGGTAACATTAGGTCAGTTACCTTAGATCCAGAAACAGAGAAAACATATCAAGCAATTCTTAATGGCACCAATGTACCAAATAATGAATCATTGTCATTTGAAGATGAGCCAATGGGTCCTCCTGTTGATGAGACAATAGGACCTCCTAAACCTACTAACCCTCAAGGAAGAAAGACTGATGGCGTAGCTGGGCAAACAGTTAACGCTAAGACAGGTGCTGGAAACTCATCAGCAAGAGCTAATACTGCTCTTTATAAAGAAGGAACTACTGCTGAGCAAAAGAGAGAGCTTTGGTATAACAGTTCAGGTAAGGCACTAACTGATAATCTTAGAGCTGCTGCTAAGTCTTGGAGTGACCAAGGTCTTACAGGAGATGCTCTTACATCAGAAAGGAGAAAGTATGCTGAGGCATTAAATGCTGTACAACAAGCTTATGCTAAAGCATATGAGGCTGGGTATGACCCTACTACGAGAACATCTAATAAAGATGCTGCAGTACAAGCTCTTCAGGAACTTTGGGAAAAGAATAGTGGAAACAAGTACTTCAATGATCTTGTTAAAGCTATGAATACTCAAGGCAATTCTGGAGATAATTCTGCAAGAGGTTGGGTAGATGGTCTTTGGGGAGATATTACCAGAAACAGGAACTGGGGACTTTCTGAGTACTTTAGTGATGCTAATAAAAATGTAGGAGACTATTATCCTGAACTTGCTCAGGCTATAAAAGAAGCAGGATTTACTTATACACCTACAACTCCTTATGGAGATGACGGGTATAAAGCTTATACATTTGGACTTCAAAGTGATAGAGAGCAGCTTATTCCAAGTCAAATATCTAATGATAATAAACTTACCAGTATTATGGAAGACCTTAATAATGGTCTTGCAGGAAATGTTGGTTTGGTGGGAGAGAGACCTGATGTTCCTCTAACTAAGGAACAAGAAAGAGCCAGAAGAAGAGCTCAAAGACAGCTTCAAAGAGAGAATCAAGGTCTTCCTACTTGGATGAGATATGCTCCTATTGCTGGTAGTGCACTAGGTGCTATATGGGATATGGCTCAAAAGCCTGATTATTCTGTAGCTGAAGCTGCTGAAAGAATAGCTTCTAATGTTCCCAGAGCAAGGTTTAATCCAATTGGTAACTACCTCACATATACTCCTGTAGACAGAAACTACTACCTCAATCAGGTAAGAAATCAGGGTCTTGCTACTAATAGAGGAATACTTAATGCATCTGGAGCAAATCAAGGAGCAGCAACATCAGCTCTGTTGGCAAATCAATATAATACTCAGAATGCCATTGGTAATTCTCTTATACAACAAGAGCTTGCTAACAGACAGAATGAACAACAAGTAGCTCAGTTCAATAGAGGTACTGACCAATATAACTCTCAAGGTTTATTTAATGAGAGCGTATATAATCAAAGAGCTGGAATGCAAGCAGGACACTATGGACTTACAGCTGCTCAATTAAGACAAGCTGAAAGACAAAGGAGAAATGCTGCCATTTCTGCAGATCTCACTAATCTTTTCCAAGGCATTGGAGATATTGGCTGGGAGAATATGAACGCTAACATGGTAAATATGAATCCAGCACTTCAATACCAAATTAACTTAAGAGGCAATAGAAATGCTGGAGAGACAACACATAAGGCTAAATGTGGTGGCATGTTAACCAAAAAGAAGAGTAGGAGGAAATAATATGGCTGGAGCTTATTTAACAATTGGTGCCAAGTATAGGCCATTCTCTTATGAGGAGCTCATAAGACCTGTAGCTATGGCTACAGAGATGCATAACAAGATAGATGAGCAATATGCAGCTCTTCAAGAGAAAGCTGGAGTATGGGAAAATCTGGCTAATAAAGAAACAGACCCAGAGTCATATAAAAAATACAAAGAGTACTCTGATGCTCTTAATGCTCAAGCTGAAGAGTTGGCAAAGAATGGATTGAATCCTCAGTCCATGAGAGACATGCTTAATCTTAGAGCAAGATACTCATCTGATATTGTTCCTCTTGAGCAAGCTTATACAAGGAGAAGACAGCTTGCTGATGAGCAAAGGAAGATGATTATGCAGAATCCTACTCTTAAGTTTGAGAGGGATATGAACACTACTTCTCTTGATGATTTCGTTAACAATCCTGAGCTTGATTATGGGTATTCTGTAAATGGAGCTATGATAGCTAAACAAGCTGGAGAAGCATACTCTCATCTTGCTAAATCTATTCAAGAGGAACCTCAGTATAAGCATATATTAAATGGAAACTATTATCAGTCTATGCTTAGGTCTGGTTATTCTCCAGAGCAAATACTTGCACTAGCAAGAAATGATGAGAGTGCTCCTGCTGCTCTTAGACAAATAAGTCAGCAAATATATGATTCTACTGGAGTAGAAGACTTCATAAAGAGAGCATATCCTAATGCTTCTACAAGTGAAGGTGAGGCCCTTCAGGCTCAAGAGTGGAGAGACTATGTTAACTCTTATATTAATCAAGGAGCTTGGAGTGCTGTTGGTACTACGTCTTATGGTACTGTTGTGGACCAAGATGCGGCACTTAGAAGATCATTGGCAATTCAAGCTGCAAAAGCAAAGCAAAAAGGCACAAGCGGTAACTCATCTGCTATACAGAGGAGGGACCAGACAATAACCATGAAGAGCACCAGCGGAAAGCGGGGATACATGCAAAAGCCTATGGGTAATATAGAAGTTGACGATGCTTATTCTAAAAACATTATCAATCGTATATTAGCCTCTGAGGGAGTATTTGCTAGAAAGGGTGGTGTTGAAGAAGTTGTCGGAATGGAAGATAATGGTAAACTGACAACCCGCACAATCAAGAACAAAGACTTCATTAAAAACCTGGATAAGGCCACTGTCACTAATATCAGAGTTGACTATCAGACTGGAAGTATTCTTGCGGATATTATAGTTGTCGATGGCAAGAATTCTGAGAAGCTGAGAATAAAGCTTCCTAATGAAATACTTGGTGACGATATAAGTACTCAAGATGTCCAGATATCCAAAGCGGCATTAGATGCAGTGGAGGAAGCGAAGAAAACTGGTAAAAAAGTAAGCTTTACAGCTAATGGAGTTCCTGTGACTATCGCATATAAAGATGGTAAGGTAATTGAGTATGACCAATATGGTAACATACTTGAACAAGCTTCAGAAGAAGCGTTTAAAGGCTTCTGGAAAGACGCTATGTTTGCGGCTATTGGTGGCATAATGCAATACACAGGAGGTTTGAATACAAATACAGATACTGGTGCCAAGAGAGCTGCCGCTACAAGTACTAGCAATATGGGTAGAATTGATGTTGAAGATTTAGAGTAGTAAAATATGGCTGAACAAGATATCACACAGACTGGTCCCGTTGGGCTACAAGGATTACCTGGAATTAATAAATCTTCAGGACAGGAGGATACTGTTGATATAACTCCAAGAAGAAGAGGCTCAATGTATTATGGGCTAAGCTATTTTCATGACCCATACAATAGCCAAACAGCTGAATTCCATGAGTCAGAAGATGGAGAGTATGGGACAAGAAAAGTTGATCCCTTGTTTATAAATCAGGAGCAGCTTGAGAATCTTGAAGATACTAGATCTAGAAATCAATCTAACTTTTCTCAAATAACTAATGGTATTATCAAGGGTATAACAACTACTGGAACTACATTCGCTGATGGTACTATAGGACTTGTGTGGGGATTAGGTCAGGGAATATATAATGCTCTTGACAAAGATGAGAATACATCCTTTGCTTCTGGACTATGGAATAATCAGTTTAACCAATGGATGAATCAGGCTAATGAATGGATGGAACAGGTTGCTCCTAACTATTATACCAATGATGAGAGAGAGCACCCAATGTCCCATATATTCAATGCCAACTTTATTGGAGATAAGTTCATAAAGAATCTTGGATTCACTGCTGGTGCTTTAGGTAGTGCTGTAGCTTTTGGAGGAGTATATGGAAAAATAGGGCATCTTCTTGGCAAGACTGCTCTTGGATTAGGCACTGCTGGAAGAACAGCTGTTGGTATATCTAAAGCTGCTTCTATGGGTATTGGTGCCGTAGCAGCTGCTACTACAGAAGGCTCAATAGAAGCTTTGCAGGCTGCCCAGCAAATGGGTAAGGAAAATCAAAGACTTTATGAAGGTCTCAGAGATTCAAACATTCAAGAGATTAAGGATAATCCTAATCTTAGTGACTACGAGAAAGAGCTCCTTATAGAGGATGAAAATAATAAGTTTAAAAAGGTAAAGGCTAAGCTTGAGGAAGACAAAGCCAAAGTTGGTAATGCCACTCTTGCTTGGAATATACCTATACTTACTGCTGGTAATATAATTCAGTTCAATAAGCTTCTTGGAGGAGGATTCAGGTCAGCATCAAGAGCAGCTAAGGTTGCTGGTAAAATGGGTGAACTGAGACCTGGAGGATTCTTTGAAAAGACTGCTGCACAAAGAGCTGCCAAAGCTTTCTATAAATCTGGTCACACTGAAGGTAGGGAAGAAGTCCTTCAACAGATAGCTTCTGATGCATCTAACACAAGATACTCTCTTGAACTTAATGACTACTATAAGTCACTCTATGACCCTGAGGCAAACACCCAAGCCAGCGACTATCTCTCAGGAGTTGGTAAGCAAATACTTGCAACTCTTGGAAGAGAAGATACTTGGGAACAGTATCTTATTGGCTCAATGACAGGAATTATGGGTGCTCCTGTATTTGGTAAAAATAACACTCAGACAAGAGCTGATTTTGGTAAGGGTAAGAGAATAGGATGGTCTGGAGGTGTACTTGGACAGTACAATGAGATTAATGAAGACAGAGAGAGGAACCAAAGAGTAGCTGATTATCTTAATGAAAGAGCTAAAGATCCTAAGTTTAGAGACCAATATCAGCGTCTTGTAAGACACATGTACTTTCAAGATAAGATGGATGCAGCTCTTGATGAGGGACTTGAGAAAGAATTCAAGGATAGTGAGTTTGCCCAGCTTTATAATGATATAATGTGGTTCACTTATGCTGGAAAGAAAGATGTTCTTAAGGACATGGTTTCTGGAGCACTGAACAACATTACTGATGAGGAAGCTGCTGAGATAGTCAAGGATACCACAAAGACAGCTATAAATGAGGAGGGTAAGGAAGTTACCACAGGTCCATTTATAGGTGCTGATGGTAATCCTATGACTCCTGACCAAATAAGAGAGAAGGTTGCCAAGAGTAAGCAAGATGTTCTTAACCTGATGCAGAAGATTGAGGATGAGTATGATGCATTAGACCATAATACTAATGGTAGGCTTTCTGATGAGCAACTTGAGCAACTTACCTATATGAAGCTTCAAATAGATGATTGGAGAGAAAGAACTAAGTCTGTTGGAGAAGACATAGGTAATTTCTTTGAAGGCATTGTAAAAGAATTCCAAACAAGGCTTGATAGCAATAAGGCTATTCTTGAGGCTTCACCTAATAATGAGACAGCTAAGCATAATGTAGAGGTTCTTGAAAAAAACATCAAAATTATGCAAGAGACTGCTACCACTCTTAAGGGATTTACTGCTCTTGAGAGAATGGGAGTAGCTGATCACCAACAAGCCAGAAAGATATTTGGACAAGCTATAAGGAATCTTGATAAGATTGATCAAAGAGGAATTGACCAAGACCAAAAAGCTAAGGTAACTACTGGACTTCAAGACCTTATTAAGATGTCTCAGTCTTCTGAAATATTTCAAAAGAGAAGAGACCAGTATCTTGAGAATCCTGACCTCATGCTTAATGATAGAAATGAGATTATTAAGCAGATGGAAAAGGATGAGCTCAAAGAGAGAGCAGACAAGCAAATGCAGAATCTTACCGATGCTGAGAATATAGAGGCATTTGATAAGGCTGTGAATGACTCAGATGATGATGAAGCTATGCAACAAGCTATTGATGATTTGGCCTCATCTGGTAATACTATGGCAAGACAATATAAATCAAATCAAGCTATAGCTCAGAGACAAAAAGAGAAGGTAAGGTCTCTTATAGGCACTGAAATTCCTACTCTTAATGGAGGAACAATGACAGTATCTCAGGAGGATGCTGAAGCTGTTGAGGCTATCATAGATAATAGAAGGCTTAATACAAATCCAGCAGAAAAGGATGGCACTTCATTCATTAATACTGAACAGATGACAAATCCATTCTTAGATGATATGAATGGACTATGGGAATCTGGTCTTGGTATTGATACTGCTACTGAAGAAGGCATAGCGAGGTCAAAGAGAATTCAAGACATATTTCATTATGTAGCCACTCAAGCTAAGGAAGATGAAGTCACTGATGATGTAATTGATGATGAGGATGTTGATTTCAGCTTTGATGAGGGTTCTGAACCAGCTCCTGATGAAACTACTGGTGCAGATGGTGTAAGTACAGTTCCTCCTGTAACTACAGGAAAGCCTGCTGCACCTGTTATAGAACCAGAGATTGCTCCTACTACCTCTGAAGACCTTAAGGAGCAAAGAGAAAAAGAGTTGAGTACAAATCCAGAAGATTCTATTCCCAAAGATTCTACTGGTAAAAGAACCTATTGGAAAAATAATATACCTCAATATGATGTTGAATACAAAAATGATAAAAGAGGGTATGTAGCTCCAGGTCCAAAAGAATATGAGATTGGTGAAGACGGAAAGAAGCACGGAAAAATTAAACAGAATGCAGATGGAACATTGCAAGAATTTGAAACTCATAAAATACTAGTTAAATTAGGTGCATTTGAGTATGTTAATTCTGGCAAGCTAAAACCTGGAAACAAAGTTAAGTTTGTTATAGACCCATCCTTTGCAAAGGATATTCAAGATGATAGTGTAAGACAGCAAGTAGAAGGAGCTATCTGGATTGTATCTGCAAAGGATAATCAAGTCATAGGCATTCTTCCTCAAGATAGGAGCATCATAAATGAATATGCTGGCCTTGCTGAATTCTCTGGTTCTCTTGTACAGCAATGGAAAGATGGAGGAAAGCAAAGGCTTGAAAGTTCAGTTACTACTGAAGTCCAAGACCTCAAAGCTGGTTTTGTTCCTTATATAGAAGAAGAGAAAGACCTTTCTGAAGTAATGAAGACTGGTACTCCAAAGTTTACTGTAGTAGAAGAGACTACTGCCTTTGGAGTAAAGAAAACACTTAGAGTGTCTATTCCTTCTGTTACTGGTAAGACTGTTAATCCTCTTGTGAAGATAAAGAGCTTTGATTCAGCACTGCTTGGAGATACTAAATTCAAGTCCTCAAAACTATATAGAGACTTCTATAATGAGGTTCAAAGTGTTATCAGAAAGATACAGGATAATCATAGAGACTTTACAGCAATAACAGATGATGAAGCACTTGAGCTTTCTGAAGTAATATCCAAGTATCTCTACACTAGCTATGGTAAAGCTAATGCTTTACACATCAATCCTTCTACAAGTAGCAGAGGAGGAATAACATTAAGAGTTAGCGGGCAAAATAAGAAAATTGATGTCTTTGAAGTTACTGAGACACTTGGAGGATTTTCAAAATCAGGAGCTGCTGGTCCATCAGTTTCTGGAGGCAAATTCTTATCTTCTGATAAAGTAGTCAGTAATATAATGACTGAGCTTGCTGGATTTGGAATGCCTATTCAAGTGGCATTTAGTAAAGTAGGTAATCAGGCATATATGAAAGATAGATTTGATGCTGGAGTTCTCACTTCAAATCTTGAATCAGTATCCCTATATGATGAGTGGTACACTCTCAAACCAGTAACTGAGGTTAATGGAAAATGGCAAATGGCTGGTCAAGAAAAAGTAAAGACAGAAGAAGCTGCTGGTGAAAGAGCAGCAGCTGCTGCTGAAGCAGCTTCTGAGCCAGAGACACCTTCTGTACCAGAAGTTACTGGGACTCCTACTCCAAAGAGACCTGAACAAAAGAGAAAGCCTGTAAGAAGAGTTAGAGCTGTTGACAGGAAGAATTGGAAGAAGATGAAGCAACAAGAAGAAGTTGCTTGGCTTGAGAGAGCTCTTCCACAAGTAGCTGCTGAAGACAGATTGAAATTTACCAAAGGGCTTATTGATGTAGCTGAAATGGGTAAAGAGGCTTGGGGATTATTTGATAAAGGTATAGTTACTATAAGTGATGTAGCTGCTGAAGGTACCATTTATCATGAGGCATTCCATACAGTCTTCAATATGATTCTTAGTGAGGATGAAAAACAAGCTTTATTTAATAGTGCTAAGAAACTCTGGCCAAGAGCTACAGATGATATAGATCTTGAAGAAAGACTTGCTGAAGAATTTAGAAGGTATGTCATGCATAAGCAGGATAACACAAGACCTAAGAATCTTGGTACAAGAATAACCAATTTCTTTGCTCAGCTGTGGGAGAAAGTTAAGAATTGGTATAGTCCTACTATGTATAACTATTTTGCCAAGATTAATGAAGGATACTATGCTGATGCTGAATTAAATGATACAGATGCTGTTAGAGCTAGAGATTATGTGAAAGGCATTCAGAGAGAAGAAGATGCATATAATAGGATAATGGACTTGTGGAATCATCCTTGGGGAACCACAATATATAGAGACAGAAATGGCCAACGCCATGATGTCAAAGTTATTGGAAGAGGTCCTAAAGGAATAGAATTCAGATTCTCTACAGAAAGAGAAGCTATAGACTTCCAAAACTGGTGGTGGGATCAAGTAGACGCTTCTTTCTCTCCTATATGGTATGACAGAGAGAATAATAACTATAGGGTCTACATGCATAAACCTGGAATGATTTCACAAGAAGAAGCAGCTGAAAGAGAAAGACTCTCTGCTCCTCAACAAACAGAATATGATAAGCTTTCTGATGATGAGAAGGAGACTCTTAAATCAAGAGGGTATTCAGCAGAAGATTTTAACAGTTTGTCTGATACAGAGCAGCAAGCAGTAAAAGAATGTTTCTTCGTACTATAATAATAAAGGAGAGCTTTTAGCTCTCCTTTATTTTATTGATTATAGAAAGGAATTATCTCTTCAGGATTAAAGCTCTTGTATAATGTACTGTTCATTGGTACAAATGGAGATGTCATAAATATCTTGTAAGCTCTTGAATGACCTTTATATCTTCCTGACTGCATCTCTGTAGTCCAGTTCCAAGGATTAAGAATTCCAAGAGTTCCAAGCATGTCTTCAATAGTATCAACTCCAGCAGCAGGAGATTTAAGAATCTTAAGAGCCTCATTAGCTAACATAGGAGAAGGAACTAATGAGCCAACCTCTGCTCTTTGTCTCTTGAGTTGAAGCTCAAGCTCATTCAAGAAGAAGCTTCTGCTCTTTCTATCAACATCTCCTCCTCCAAGCAGAGCAATACCAGCAAGGATAGCTAACAGATACCCAACTTCAGTACCAGCTCTCTTTATATTAGCCTTCTGAGCATCAGAAAGATTATTCCAAGCTAAAGTTATATTAAGCTTATGGGCTTTAAGGTCTTTGCCTAATTGAAGAAGGAATTTACCAGCAGTGTTGTAATACCCCTCTTCCCAAGTTTTGAGGTCATAGTTATAGATAGCTTTCCTAAATCTCCTATCAACTGATGGCACAAGGTATTTTCTAAAGAGTAGAGCCATTCTTCCAAGGCCAACTGCTTGTATGGCATTCATGTCTTCCTTATTATATATACCATGCATCCTTTGATTTATTGCAGCTGCTTTTCTGGTGAACTCATAAATGTCATCATCACCAAATTCAGAGCCATCAGGTTTAGTGTATCCTTCTTTTATAACCAGTTTAGCTCCATATTCAGGATGTTGTTTATCAAGATATTCAACTGTAAGAGCATCCCAAAGATTGGTTTCATTGCCTTTATCATCTTTCATTTTGTATGAATAAGCAAGACCAAGAGCAGTCCTATTTTGAAGCCAATGTTCTCCACAGTTATTCATGAAGAATAGAGTATCCATCTCAAACATTCTTGAATACCATTTCTTTCTATCAAAATTGGTATTCTTTATCTGTCCTTCGTATTCTTGCATGACATTAAACATCTCATCAAATAGAGACAGCTTATTAGTCTTTACAGAGTTTCCATATTCCTTAAAGAACTCTGGCATAGCAAGAGCATAAGCCCTGTCACCTCTGAGAACATCTTTGTATTCCATGAATTCCTTGGCAGCTGCTTCTATTCTAAGCATAGAGGTACCAGTAACAAGGTTGGTGATACCAGCTGTAAGGTTTAAAGCAAGAGTATTGAGGGCTGTAATTGAATTAAGCTGGTCAGCAAGTTTGCCTTTATCTATATTGGTATTTCCAACAGTACCCTCATCTTTCCTTCTTCTACTATAAAGACTCATCTCATAAAGAGAATTGAGCCTAGCCTCAAAGTTAGTATCATATTTTCTAAGCTGCTTACCTACCTTATCTCCAAGTTTGTCAAGCTTTTCAAGAAGAGGCTTGTTACCTTTAGTCTGCCCTACCTTATGACCATAATCCTTATCAAGAAGCAAATCTCTTCCAAGTTCCATCTGCTGAAGGATACCATTCATCTCATAGAAGTCATTAGCCATAGCAGCATATGCTATCATTGTAGAGATAACATCAGTAGACAAATCATCAGCCCTTTCCCCAGACATCATTTGGGTATAGTATATAGGCAGGAAGTTTACTTTTCTACCTTCAAAATCTTCAAGAGCAGTGGCATAATCTACATCAGTATCGTCTCCTCTTCTAACAAAGTTGTCCTTGATTGCCTCAGCTATCTGTTCAGTCATTTTACCTCCTGACACCATTCTTTCAAGAAGGTCTTTTCTAATTTTGACGGCATTGAGTGTTTCTGTAGTTCCTGCAGGAAGAAGTTTATCAAGTTCTTCTTTTATTTTCATGAATTCATCATAGAAATCAAGCTTACTTGAATCACTTACTTTATCTCTTGTTACATAAAAGCCTGTCTTATGACCATCAACATCTCTTGCAAACATCCAATCAAAGTCTTTTATTCCAGCATTTCTAGCTTTCATTCCAAGAGCCTCAAGACGTTTTCTTATATCAATAGTCTTTTGCCTACCTCTTTCCCTTGCTCTCTTTATTATCTGGTCAAGTAGTCTGATGACTTCATTGTCTGAATTGGCAGCAGCTCTGAGCCAAGCATCATATACTGTAATGTCTTTAGGGGACTCCCAAAGTACAGAAGCCAGTTTCCTACCTTCCTCTCCAGTAAATGGATTCTTTTCCTGCTCTTCAAAGAATGGAGTTACAAACTCTTCAAAAGTATCCTTAGCTACTTTTTCATAAGTCCTTCTTAAGACTCTTATTTTATCGAAAGCACCTCTGACATCTTCAAGAGCTTTAGCATGTTCAGCTGTTTCTTCAGGGAAATCTTTCAGTTCAGATTCAATATCTGATAGAATACCTTCATAAGAGTATATGAAATCTCTTGCTTTGTTAAGTCTTGCTGCTTTTTCCCTACCATTTTTAAGTTCAGATATCTTATTAATAGCATCAAGAGCTGACTTAATTCCTTTATGTGCAGTGTCAAGAAAGTCATATATACCTACAAGATATGCTTTATCAGCCATATCTTTTTCAAGTCTTTCTTTAAGCTCTCTTTGACCTTTTGTATAACTTGAAGTCTGCCCAGGTCTCTTTTTATTCTCCTCTTCCTCTTGAGCTTCAGGAACTCTGGCTTCAGCAATAGCCCATCTTTTACTTTGATTCTCTAAGATTCTCTCAAATAGTTCCTTTCTTCTTTCAGCAGCTTCTGATTCTGGAGTAGAGGTATTAAACCACACTTGAGCCTCAGCTTTCTTTACATCATATTCAAGTTTATTTTCAATAGCTTTATTGGCTACTTCTCCATAAAGTCTTCTTGATTCATTTACTATATCCTGAATAGACTTTTTATCATATTTTGAGTATTGACTCTTAGCTCCATTCCAAGCCCTATTAAGAAGCCCATTAAGTCTTCTTGCCTGCTCTTCTTGATCAGTAGTACTGTTTCTTACTTCAAAGACATCTTTAAGATGAATGGCAAGTAGTTTACCGGCGGCTTCTTTAGCCAGCCTATAATTATTACCATCATATCTCTCATAGTAAGCGTCATACTCGTCACCAAGTATTGTATGGATTGTATCATCATCATTGACAAAATCAATGAGTCTCTTAATAAGAGAATTATCTGTACATGTTTCAATGACAAAGTGACTAAATTCCTCAGGCAGTGCTTCTATTCCTCTTTCCCCAGAAGAAATCTTTATGAGGCTAAGGAGACCTTCAGCATTTGTCTTTGACAAGTCAGTAAAATCAATGAGTCCACTTCCAAGTTCCTTTTCCTCAAGAAGTGAAAGAGCTTCAACACTTATACCCTGTTGCCTGAGATTATCTAAAAGAAGATTATGAAGACCTATTTCATTATCAATCTTGTCTACTAAGGCACTGTTTTCTGCAGTCTTATGTTCTATTTCAATGTAGACTATCCTATTACCATTCTCATCAAGCCTTGTTTTAGGAACAGCAATAAAGTCATCAGACTCTTTATTGTACCTGTCAGCTCTTTGATAGGTATCTCTGACATTATCTATGGTAGCTTCAGACTCTCTTATATTGCCGTCTTTATCAACAAAGCCCGCTATTTTCATCTGTGCTTTAAGGGCTTTTTCATTGGTAAGATCTTTAAATACTCCAGTACTTATAATAGAACTAAGAGTGAACTCGCCATTGGAATCCTTTGGAAGATGAGCAAAGTCACTTTGGAAATTATCACTTCTTATTTTTGAATAGATGTCAACAGCTCTGGTTCTGTCATTATTGACAGCACCAAGAATACCTGGAAAGAGTTTACTTTCTTTTATTTCTCCATTAGCAGTTCTAACTGATGGAGTAATGACACAACTTTCAGCCATACTTATTTACTTATACTTATACTTACACAAATATCGTTTCCTTCATCGTCTTTCTTGGAACCATTAAGATACCTTATTTCAGCAGATATTGCTTGGGGTTCCTCTTCAGCAGTTTCAACTTCAGTATTTTCTGCCTCATATTCTTGTGACACTTGAACAGCTGATTCTCCATAAGGATTATCTAAGAAATACTCTGATATATTACCTTTAGCACCAAGAGGAGTAACAGGAATCATCTCAGCTTCAGTAGTTGATATCTGATTAAAGATGAAGAACTGTCTCTGAGTTTTGCCATCATCACCTTTAGTTTGGATCATGATACCATTCTTAAACATAGCAACTGGTACTTGTTTATCATCAAACTGCCTCATCTTTACAGTTACCACTGATGGTATAACATCATTGAGAGCTGTAGTATTAGCTGTTATTATTCTTCCACCATTATCAGATAAATCCTTGCTGTCATTAAACAGCTTCATAATCTCTTTTGCTTCTTTGTCAGAAAGCTTAGGGAAAAGTGTCTTATTTTCAGTATTATTTCTTAAGAAAAGTGTCCTGAAAGAATTACTGCCACCTTTATCTTTAACACCTACACCATGTTTTCTAATGTCTTCAAGCTTATCAATATAGCCTTTAACTCCTTCTCTTACAGCTGTAGGAACAAGGTGTGCAAATCCAGTAGGAGTATATTTACCAGAATATCTAATTACTGAATAAATAAACAAGTTAATAGCAAGGTTCTTAGCACTGTCATTGTCAGAATACATAAGAGCTTCCCAGCTTTGGGTAAGTTTAGCCTTGCCATCCTTAGACAATCTTCCAACAGTATCAAGAACAATAGTCTGAACTACATTGGTCTTAGAGGCAGGAACCACCTTCAAGCCTTTTATGATAGGGATGTCATTAAATCTAACCTCAGTATCACCAGACTTATATACTACAGGATTATTCTCTTTTGCTTTCTTGAAAGTCTCAGGGAAGTCTTTGAGAAAATACTTATACACCTCCTCAGGAGATTTTGCCTTTCCTTTCAAAGAAGAGAAAATTGGAATATCTTGAAGATTATAGAGTATGGCAGCATCAAATAGCTTCTGGGCTGTTTCTACACTTATATTGACGTACTTAGTCCTATTCATAATATCAGTAAGCATACCTTTAAACTGTGTGCTATACTGAGGAAAATATTTAGCAAGTATATCCTGTGTCCTCTTTATTCCAAACTGTTGGAAAGCAGCTATAAATCCAAGAGGACTTTCTTTTAGTTCATCTACAGACATGGTGTCTATAGCATCATAAAGTCCTCTATCAGCGGTTATAGAAGTCTCAATCTTTATTTCCCTAAGAATAGTATCCATCATTGTAGGTCCTGCTGCAGCATTCTGAGCATCAGCTCTGAGGTTTTGAGTTACAGTATTGACAAACATGGCGTCAACTTCAGCATTCTTGAACCAAAGACCAATAGCAAACTGCATCTTATAGTACTCAGTATTCTTTTCAGCACTATTACATCTGGCTTTATACATGTCTTCAAGAGTGTACCCACTGATATCCATGAACTCATTTAGAGCACTTTCATCTAACCCAGCAGCCTTGGCGTACTTAGTAAGTACCTCATTTAACGTAATTTCTTTGGATACACCATCAGAAAGTCCCTTAGTTACAGCAGCTGCAAGCTCTTTGATAATAGGTTGATTCATAACAGCAGCTACTTCCCTATGCCTGAATCCAAGTCTTATAAGCATGTTGGACACATTGAATGTAAAATCATTCTGTCCATTATCCTCAAGGGTAGGGGTCTTACCATTATCAACAGAAGCAGCAAGATACTGAGCCATGTTGTTAGTTATATACTCTCCTTCGGCATTAACAACTTTACTTAAATCACTCAGCTCCTTGCCAAATAATTTTATAACACCGAGAGCTTTAGGATTGTCATTTGCTTTCAAGTCAAACTGGGAATGTTGAAGAAGTGCCTGACCAGCATTATTTACAGCATATATACCAATAGCTTTAGCTCCAGCTGAGTTCTGCTTATGGAAGTGAATCTGAGTAAGAGGAGACAACGGGTCAAGTACCCTACCATATTTTCCAGCTAAATCCTTGAGAGCATCTTCATCAAGACTGTTAAGCTTTTCAGATACATTACCTTTAACACCAAGTGCCTCACAAAGCTCACTGTAAGAAAGGTTTTCAAGTATTCTTTGAATGTATGCCTGCTTCTGGACTTCAGAAAATCCTCCAGGCTTTACAAACCTCTGAAGGGTATCAGGATTAGTAAGAACAGAGAACATCATGTCTATAATAGCATTGTTTCTCTTCTTTCTTGCTCTCTCTCTGTCAGCTCTTGTAGGATTCTCTTTCTTAGAAAGGCCATCGTCAAATGAGGCATTCTTACCATTCTCGTCTGCCTTGAATACTCCTTTTATCTTTTTGAACTTAGGTCTGTTAAGCTTATAGTTCTCCTTATTTTCTTTCCACCAGTATTTGAATGTTTTTGCGGTTCCTATTTCTTGAGTATCAGAGTACTCATCAAGGTTTTCATCATTCAAGATAGCATCAAAGTATGCTTCCCAAGTATCATCTATATCTCTATTATACTGTTTGCTATACTTCTTAAAATCCTGCTTAGCTCTTTCTTTGTCATATCTAATTACATCAAACTCAGGAAGCATGATGTACATCTTATCAACATCGAAGTCAGAACCTGAAAGTGTAGTAATTTCTGCAGGAAGCATTATAGCTGAGCCATTCTGCTGAGGTAAGAAACCAACTATCTTAAGAGGAGCCATTGAATACTTGTCCTCAGTAGGAACACGATAACCAATAGCATATCTAAGCTCCTCAGGGAAGTCTTTCATGTCAAGGATGTAGTTTCCATCATCAGTCTTCTTCATGAAAGCCTGATAGAATTCCTTGGCATAAGCAGGCATATAACACTCCATGTATTCAACATGAGTCTTTCCATTCTCATCAGTATTATACTTAACTTTCAGTTTGTCTGAAAGTCCAAAGCTGGATACCTGAATACAGGAACCTCCCTTTATCTTCTGCTTTGTTACAGTATCCTTGATTACTGAATTGATAAGACTTTCTACAAGCTCAGCTGTACTTTGATCAAACAAAGGAATGTTGAATCTTCCATTAACTATTCTGACAGCATTAACAAGATCATTAGGGTACCTATCATTACCCTTTATGGTCTCAATAAGGAGCTTTTCTATCTTTTCAGGAGTACTAAACTTCTCACTAACTTCATCAAATGCTTGAGCGATGTTATCTACAAGAATACCATTATATACTTTCCACCATTCCTCAGCAGTCATCTTAGTATTGCCTACTTTGAGAATGGTTCCAGGAGTAATATCAGCTCCGATAAGCCTTCTTATCTGAGTACCAAACAACTGCTCATGATCTATGATATGCTCAGGGGTCTGAGTCTGGATACCATAGTCCTCATAACTTGCTGAATGTATGGTTACTGTACTCTTACCATTATTAGTTATCGTTCTAAGATGATTAAGGACCTCTTCTTCATTTTGGTACTTATACTGAGAAAGAATCTCATCATACCTTTCTTTATTTATGGTTCCCTTTTCTATCTGCTTGTCAAGTTCTTTCTTCAGAGCATAGGCATCTTTATATTCTGTTCCAGCATACTTAACAGGACCCTCTTTATAATTAAGGTCTATAATACCTTGGTTTCCAACCTTTACAGCAGAGGTGAAATTAACAACATCAATATTGTTCTCTTTCATGAACTGGTCTATAGCCCTAAGCTTGAAGGCTTTTTGCATAGAAGTACCTTCAACAAGTTTAGGCAGCATAGCAAGAAGAAGGAACTCAGAGTTTTTATGCTGAATGCCCATCTTTATCTGCTCACCACTGGAAACTTGAGCATCTATTCCAGTTTGGCTATAGAGATAAGGTTTCTTAGTCTGGAATATCTGAGAGAAATCTTCTATTGTCCAATTACCTGATTGGAAATTCTTATAAGCTTGCTCAAGAGCATCATTCCATTGACCAGACATTACAAGCATAGCCCTGTAAGAATCAAAAGTCCTATAAGCCTGAGCATCAGAAGAATTTATATTCTCATACTGCTTGAGTATATAGTCTCTTGAGGCTTTACTTAGTGTTCCATTATCTACTCTTTCATCAAGAGCTTTTTTAAGCTGCTCATAAGTATTAGAAAGAATCTTTTCATCGGCTAGGTATATGCTTCTTTCTATATCCTTACCAACTCTCTCTCCATTATACTCAGCCTTAGTATAAAGTCTCAATGATGGAGCATGAACCTCCTTGAATCTCTTTTGAAAATCAGTGGCATCTTTATAGTATGCAAGGTCTGTGGCAAATATCTGCTCTATCTGAGAAGTAGCGAATCTTGAATTCCAAACATACTTTGAAATCATCTCACGATGTTCATTCTTCTCTACTCTTGGCGTAGATTCTCCATTTAGCTCTGATGCTTTGGCAAATAGTCTTTGTCTATCATTATAACTCAGACTGTAAGGATTAGCAAGATACCTTTCTGCAAGCCTTGCAAAGTTCTTATATCTTTCCCTGTCAAGATTATTAAGAGTTTCTTGGATGTAACTTCTATTGCCTTGTATCTGAGCATCAATATCAGTGTACCCCTTGAGATATTTGAACTTGGCATTTTTACCAGTGCCATCCTTGTCAAATACTCCTAATTCTCTGAATCTATTATAGGTATCATCTACATCCCGTTCAACAATCTCTCTTACAGCTTTGTCTATAAGATTGTGAATAGAAGTATTAAGCTCAAGTCTCTTAGTTTCATCTCCCTTCTCTTTAGCTTCTGCTCTTTGTTTTGTAAGAGAATCAAGTTGATCAAGGAATCCACCATTTTCATCCTTCCAGGTATTGAGTTCAGGGAAGAAGCAGAACTGGAGTCCTCTAGTATCAAAGTTAGCTATCTTGTCAGCCTTACCTTCCTTTATTCTCTGGTTTCTTTCTCTGACAAGTTTAATTCTGTTGTACTCTTGGACAACAGTAAGCCTCATTTGATTAAGAAGCCTATCCTGATATCCTTCCTTAGTATCCTTAGTAAACTGTATGAATTCAGAAGAATCAGTATCAGAAAGCATAGGCACATAGTACCAAGCAAGCTCATAGCCTTTCTTCTTATCTACAAGAGGGGCATTGAACTCTCTAAGCAATCCAAGAGCATAACCAAGGCTGTCAGTCTCAAAGAAACCTTTCTTATTGAAATCAAGAACTACTTTATGTTTAAGCTCTTTTCTGAGTCCCTTATTTTCAGCTAATTGTTTAAGCCAAGAGTTAAGCCATACACCATCTTTCTTGAACCAATTAAATTTGCCATAGTTCTCTTCGATGTAATTATCACATCTCTTCTCATCACCATTGACATCAGAGAGTTCCTTCATTACTCTTCCAAGATAGTTTGGAGTAGTGTAAGAGTTTCTTGTCTTATCCATATGATAGAAAGAACCTTCTGTAGCTCCATCTCCTATATATCCTATAGTCTCAGCTATTGCTGTATATGCTCCTCTGAATTCAGTGAGTATATCAACAGCAGGAACCTTACCTGTTTCAGCATTAGGGGTATAATACTTCTCATCTTTATTTAGCCCTCCAGTAATCTGAGATATGCTGGTAAGAATACTAGTAATTCCAACAGGCCTACCTTCAGAAATCTTATAGTCTATAAGAGCCCACCTTAATTCATCACTTTCTTGGTCTATACCTATGGAATGAAGTACATCCATAAGCAAGTTCCAATTAGACTTCTTATAAGTAGGATTTATAGTATCCAAGAAATCAGAAATCTTTTGATTTTTTACTTCAGTAGTTGAGCTTTCTTTGTTTATAGCATTAACACCATCAAGTATAGTCTGCAGTTTAGGACCTACTTTATTTAAAAGATTATTTCTATTTACAGTACCATCAGAATTGAATACAGATTCTTGACCACCTATCTGTATTCCTCCTTCAGTATTGTACTTCCAAGAAGCAAGGAGCCAGCTGGTGTTTTCTCTACTGTTAAGAGGGAATGTAGTATCTTTCTCATAGTGCCCATCAGCATCTCTTTTAGACCTAGAAGACCAATAAGAAGTAGCATCCTTTCTGAAATCCTGATAGAATGCTGCCTTAAGCTGAGGGTCTTCAGCTAAGATACCTTCATATTTACCGTTTTCCACTTCTCTAAGAAGCTGTCTTACAAATGAATACTTCTTGCCGAGTTTTATAAGAGCAGGCTCAAAGTCATCTGAATTGACCATATTAGCTAATCCAAACAAAAGGATAGCGTGAGCATGCTCTGGATCCAGATGCTTCATCTCATTAAGGTCTGAAAGAACAGGATAGCCTTCAGCATCATATTCATAAAGATTCATAAGAGCCTCTCTTGTTCTCTGAGACAATGATGTTACGTTAGGAATGCTTCTAAAGTTGTTCATCCAAGATTCAGGAGCAGATTCCTCCTTATTCATAACATTATTAGTCTCATCTTCAGAGTTGGAATTATCCTCATTAAGTGTATCGGAACTCTTAATATCTTCTTTACCAGTATTATTTGGACTGGTAATATCAATGATTATCCTTTCAAGTTTCTTTATTTCAAGAGTTGCTTCTTCTGCAAGAGGCCAGAAGTTGTCTTGAACCTTCTTAAACTCATCTCTCTTATGCTGGTAATTCCACTCAATGTTACTCCTATCATCATCATCAAGGTCATCTTTATCAAGACCATAAGTGTCAAGATATTCTTGAAGCTCAGAGTCTTGAGTAACACTTTCTGGATTATAAGTTTCTAATATATCATTAAAGAGGTTCCTAACACCATATTGTCTCAAGAATGCCTGCTTTGTAAGAGTAGCATATTCTCCATACAATGAGGCAGCCTTAACATCATCTCCAGCATCTTCTGCTTCTTTGACAGCATCAAGAAGTCTTTGCCTCTCTTGCTCATATTTTTCATTAAGGAGCTTAGAGAACTTCCTTGCTATGGATTGTACTCTGTCTCTCTTAAGAGCTGGATTATCAGCATATGCTGCATTAAGAGCACTCATTTGAGTAGTAAGCTCTTGAGAAGTTACTATAGGAGCTTCTTCTTTTTCCTGGACTGTTTGTTGAGATTGCTGGAGCTGATTATTTTCATCAGCATATAATTTTTGATTTTTTGTAGGGGCATCTACACCATAATATTCCTTTATGTACTGAATAATAAAAGAAGTTCTGTCTACCATATATTTATGGAATACAGGAACTCCAGAGATGTCTTTTATATTAAAATTGGCATCAGACGCAGCCTCTTTCTGGTCTTGAATTGCTTTCCACATCTTTTGAAGATTGGGAGAAGCAGATTCTGGTAAAGCAATCTCTGTCCTAAATGGGTCTTCATATATATTAGTTAAAAACTTATATATAGGAGAAACCTTTGTTATTCTATGAACATCGTCTCTCTTTCTATCAAGCTCCCTTATATTCGTATATATAAATTCTGACTCAACTTCTTTTATATGCTCAAGTTTACTAAGCTCTTCAATAAAGGGTATGAGAGGATACTTGCTATTATTAGAGGCTTGTACTGGAAGAGTGTGTTTTTGTTCTTCTCCATAAATGTTATTATTCTGTCTGTACCTTCTTACATCTTCTATAGAAGGAATTTCATCTACCTCCTGCTTATTGGTCATAAGCATAATAGTAGCATGAACAGCAAGCTTGCTTATACCAAGTTCTTTAGAGTACCTCTCAAGGTCATCATTGGATACAAAAATACAATTGGCCATATTTTATAGTTTAATTACTTTCAATTAACTACAAATATAACATAATTTTAATTCAGCCAGTTAGCATAAATATTTTTGTATAGTATCAGATATTAAATAGATACAAAGTACATATTAAAACAAGTATTGAACACTGTAAATTAAGGATTACTTTTATACATAAAAAAGAATAGCAAGGTGGGGTACCTTGCTATTCTACTGACATTATATAAAGACTGGATTTATATAATGCCTACAAGAGTATTGGCTAACACTTGGATATCAGGATCTGCATCCTTTTTACTCCTTTGCTCTATGAATTTCTTCCAGTCACTTTCAAAGCCACACATGTAGCCTTCAGATTTTAAAGCAAGAGGAAGGACATGCCTTGCTTCTTGAGGAAGGGCACCTTTTTCTCTCAAAAACAGATAATCATCCTCTATATTCTGAAGGGACTTTTCAAACCTCTTTTTACAGAGTTGATAGGCTACAGTATCACAATCTTGCTTATACCATTCAGGTCTAATACAAACAATTTCTGAGTTGAATCTATCTTTATCATAACTTATCCATCTTGTAGATTCCCACAGGAAACTAAACACACGATGTCTTGTAATCTCTTGTTGAATGGCTCTTGAGCATATCCAAAAGGTATTTACTCTCTTATGGTGGTACACTGTAGGCTCACAGAGATATTTCAGGTCTGATTTTCTCTTGTTCTCATATATTACCCTAAGATTAGTGGTAACATAAGTAAACTCATCTTCAAGTACAGCTTTGGAGTACTTGTTATTTTTGTAGAAAACTTCATTGAAGAATGTGTTATGCTTGTTGCTTGCAGGAATCTTAAGATACACAGTTCCAAACTCAAATGGGGACAAGTGTCCTATGGACAGTAGCTTATTGCAGAATTCTTTATATGAAGTGTCAGTTATTCTATCCTCAGAAAGATGTGACACTCTGGCAGCAAGTTCTACAGCCTTAAGAGCACCTTCAAGAGTTGGTTCCTGTGGAACAACATTTACAGATGAATCAACAAGTCTCATTCTTAGTTTGTTTTTTATCAGTATCTTTTATGCAATCATATTCATCACAAGTCTCATAATCACCTGTGGTTGAATATCTTTTTAGACAAAATCCTGCACTATGAAATCTACAGGTTCTACAATGAAAATCTGAAATAGCCATTACTCTTCAATATCTATATCATTAATATCCCAACCAATTAAATTTTTCATTAAGTGATTCTGAGCCTCATTCAGCATTTCCTGCTTTACTTCTTGTTCATTCAGTGATTCAGGAAGCTCAATGGTAATTTCACTTGAGACATTGGCAGATACTGTAAATGTATGCTTGGTACTTTTATCTTTCCAAGGTGCATTGCTGCAATAGTCTTCATCAATAAAACTCATTGCTTTTTCTCAAAATATATATTGACTCTTTCACTGCTGTTCTTCCAGGTAATAAATGAAATAGAATATCTCCTCAGTGTTTCAGGGTCAACTATCACCACTTCTGAATTATCTGGGTAAACAGACAAAGAATCAATCAGTGTCTTTTTTGTCATATAAACTAATCAAATGTTTTATATCTGATACAGATACAAAACCAATCCTATGGTCTATGTAGACTCCACTATCAGTAAAGAACTCTGTATAAGGAGCCTTATAAATCTTTCCAGATGAATCATATTCATCAATACTTCTTGTTGAAAATTTGATTTTAGACTCATTAAGGTTATCTCTAACAGCCCTACATAGACCACTTAGATCAGTAATATATTCTATAGCGTACATAATGATAAATTAGCTTGCGCTAAGTTACAGAACTAATCTCATTCAAACAATAGAATAAATGAGATACTAATGCTTCCAGCACACATCTACTTCAGCCTCTGCTGGGATAGGAAGAGACTTGCAGAATTTAGCAGCACTTTGCTCCATTATATTCTCAAGAGTCTTGGGGAAGTCAGTCAAGGATTCATCATAGTCACAGACAATCTCATCATGGACAGCAGCGCATATATGTACTCTACTGAAGAGACTATTGTCTACAATATAGTTAAATAATTGAGTCAGAGCATCTTTCATGATTACGGCACCTGTGCCTTGAGTGACAGAATTTCTAGCCATCCTATCATATTTACTGGCAGCTTGAAAATGCTCTCTTACCATCATAGCCACAGAATCTCCTGTGCCTTTATGGTGAAGTCTGTAATCATCCCAGAATTCTGATGTGAAGGATTTCTGTCTTTCTAACCAGTCTTTGTGATCCCACCAGTACATTCTATGACCAGTGTGCTTACACATAATTATGTAACCATTGTCTCTCACAAACTTGCTTCCTCTTTTAGCAAAAGCAGTCATTCCAGCAAATGCTCTATCAAGTTTGTCAACTACTTCTTGAGCCTCTTCTACACTGCATCCAGCAGTTTGAGACAATGTTGGAGCTGCTGCACCAAACATATATCCAAACTCAAAACCCTTAACCTTCTTCCTCCATTGAGGAGCTTTGGTTTTTACCTCTGTAGCATCCTTACATCCAAGTTCCTTGCATTCTTTGTTATACACAATCCATGCAAACATATTATGAGTGTCCTTGGAGCCTTCAGTAAACTCTTTAAGGAACTCCTTGTCTTGATATATATCAGCTCCAAGGCGTGATTCCTCCGCTGAAAAATCAGCAGATACCATCTTGTAACCCTTAGGAGCTACAAAGCAAGACCTTGTAATCTCATCTGAAGGAAGCTGTTGAAGATTCTGATAAGTACATCTTGAAGGACTAAGCTTCTTGAATTTAGCCAAGTCAGTATTAGGTTGTCTGCTTCCACAAGACATCCTGCCTGATGCTGCCCCAAGTTGATGCCATGCTGTATGTAGTCTTCCAGTCTTTGGGTTTATGGCGTCAAGATGCCCCTGACCATAAGTGGTACAGACTTTCTGGTGTTCTTTATACTCAAAGTAAAGATTAAGAAACTTATCATCTATTCCTTTTTGTCCTTTGAGCTGTTTTTCAAGGACTGAATCCTTGTCCTCACCAGACTTCTTATCTTTGACAGAAGTATCAAAACCAAGATGCTTAGCATAGTCTACAACCTGTTTAGGAGAATCCCAATTTATATTACATTTAGGAGTAAGGTCAAATCCCTCAAAGAGGTCCCCTTGTCTTTCAATATAATAATATTTTTCATCTCCCTTGGATACCACATACTCATCAAGAGCTTTCTTGGACTCGTCTCTGAGTCTGATATCCTCAAGCATCTTTTGTTTCCACTTCTGCTCATCAAGTTTGATTCCACACCACTCAAGATAAGCTATTGCTGGAACAGCATCACATTCAAGCTTAGCTCCTATAAGACCATTGGCTTTCCTGCAGTCTTCTATTTGAGATTTCAATATCTCGCATAGATGTTCTACATCAGCAGCAGCATATTCAACAACTCTTGAGTCAAGGCCTCTCCAGATAATCTCACCTCTGACAGACTTATCAAGGTAAATACCGAGTCTTCTCTCAGCAATAGCTGCAAGAGAATAAGACACCTTTCCAGAAGGATATCCAAGATGAAGGAACTGCTCTACAATCATAGTATCATATATTTTTCTTGGAATGATACCATAATTATAGAGGAACTGAAGGTCAAACTTCAGATTCTGACCAACACAATAATACTCTTCAAGGATATGTTTGTAGAGTTTGATATCGACTGTTGTACAGTCAATGACTATCTGCTTATCCCCCTCCTTATTACCTATCTGGAAGCATAGAAGGTCATTAATATGGGGATCTTTACCCGTAGTTTCAGAATCTATCTGAATCATTGGGCCCCAACCAGATAATATCTCCAAAGATTCACTTGGAGATATTATCGTATAGGAGTCATTTTCAAATAGTTCTTGATTTAGAGTGACAAGATATATCATTTCTTCATATAAGCTACATTCTTTGCAAAATCAAGAACCCAGTTATTGGCACTGAGGAAATTAGATCCAAGTATACCATGTATAGTCATACCATCAGTTTTCTTAATGTAATCAAATGGCTGACTCAAATCCTCAACAAAGAAAGGTATACTGAAAACAGTATTATTAAGGTTAAATTTGATTTGTGCTTTATCTTTAGATGTTTCTATAACTCCTGCTCCAGTACTCATAGACGAAGATTCAGCTTCAGAAGTCATTTCAATATCAAGCTTATCAATAACTCTCTTATCAAGATGACACCCGTTACTTCCAGAATCTAAAATAAATCTGTACTTTCTTCCATTGTTACTAAGTACTAGGATTGGAAGCTCAACTATATCCATAGCTTCGTCAAAGGAATACATAACATCTGTATTTGGCTTTGTCCTCTCAAATAATACCCACACAAAATAAAACACCACACAAATGGCAACAGCCAATATTACACTTATAATCATAAAATAACACTTAAATTAAGACAGTCTTGCTGTCAATCATTATTAGAATACAACTTTGCTATAACTTTTCTCTTTACATCATGGTATTCAGGATAAAATCTAGCATACTCTTCTGACTCATTTGCTTTCTTTACATGAAACATAACAGAAGAATGGTTGATATTTAAAGCTCTACCTATAGCAATATAAGAGAATCCCATATCCCTGAGTGTCTTACATACATATCTTCTGGCACACACAGTTTTGAATTCCCTTGACTTGCTTTGTACTACTAATCCAGTAGTATCCAGAACAGCATCACAAAGCTTTTGACACTCTTCTGCACATTCTCTATCCTTAGCAGTTAAAAGGGCTTCTTTATTTAAATGGTTTATCTTTCTTGCAACTTTTGCTCTTTCGTGAGCATCTAAATCTTCAAGAAGCTTAAGGCAGAGTTCTAAATTACCCATTACTTGTAATAATAATCAATCCACTCTCTTAAATTATTAGGCAGCACCACACTTATTCCACTGGGAACCTCAGGATTTTTATTGAGGTATGTATCCAATTCCTTGACAATACTTCTCCAGTTAGGAACTTCATTCCTTCCATACTTAAATGGTAATTCTGAACGAGTTTCTTTGAATTCCCATGAAAGTGGAATCTTAGGTTGCCCAATCTGATTGTTGACAACTACAAACCTGTAATCAAGAAGCTTGAAATCTTTGAAGTAATCATCATTATCCATATTTTGCCTGATGATATACCAGTACAGCTGAGCCTGAATAAAGTATCTCCAGTCTATAAAGGACTTGTAGAAATCCCATTCCTTATGGCTTGATGTCTTCAAATCAACAGGACATACAAACTTATTGATGTGGTCAACATACAGTAAGTCAGCCATACATCTGAGATTGTAGTTTTCAAATCCTCCTCTGAACTTGAGTTGATAACATCTTTCAATATTATCATTAAATGGATCATCATCAGCAAAGTATTCTGAGGTGGCACTACTTGTTTTAAGGGCCCTTACTGCAGCAAGAGCATCATTATAAACAGCATTGCTTATCAAAGTCTTATCTGCTGATATGGTCAGCAAATCATAGTACTCTTTGCCACACTCTCTGATGACTTTAATCCTTGTTTCTGGTTTCCAGTTCATTTGAAATTGAGTTTCCTCAATAGCAGAATTGAATACAGAATCACTAATCTTATCCCAAGGGATATTACCCATTGTTCTAAGATATACAGCTTTGATTGCCTTTACCCTGCTGTCAGCAAGCTCAGGAAAATCAGCAACAAGGAACCTGTCTTCAAACTCTTTTCTGTCACCAGTAACAAGACAATCTACTACAGAGCCATAAGTCAGAGATGGAGAGTCAACCTTATCAAACAATGTAGAAAGGTTGTTGAATCCTTCTCTTGAGAACTTGGCAAGTGTAGAATAACTGTAAGCTGGGTCTTGCCTGTAAACATCCTCACTTACATTCCAGGATATATCACTTAGCTTTTTTCTAGGCATAAACTTTTAATCTTAAGTATACTGTTTTTTAAACCTCTTATAGTATGAACTTCAATAAAAATGCTGTTTTTCTCATCTTTTAGTTTGTTAAGGAACATCTTTCTCTTCACTATGTACCTGTCAGTTTCCCATCCTTTAGCCTCAATGAATACTGTATAGTCGTCAATCTTTGCTACAAAGTCTGGAGTATAGGTAATAGCTCTGACTTTCTCCCAATGTTCCATAGAATCAATGTAGTAAGGATTCAAGGACTTGAACCCTTCTTGAAGCACAATCTTTTCAGGTTCATACTTGAACTCAATATTTTGTTTCTTGAGCTCCTTGTATATACTTACTTCAAACTTGCTCCTGAATTTGATTCCATCATATACACGATGGTCAGCATTTATTACTTTCCTGTTCATCTATATCCATTTTATAGTATCCTTTCCATTTATCCTTAGAAGGCTGTTTACTTGATTGAACACATCAGGAAATGGAGTAGAAGTTCTAATACAGAATGATGGATGTACAGTAGATACAATGCCAGCACTATTCACAATGTAAGGCTTAAATGAATTGGCTATACCTCCAGACAATACATAAATAAGGTCAGGCTTTATCCATGAAAGTCTGGAAATCAAATCACTGATTACTGGTCTCCATATCATTGTATGAGTTCCTATCTCTCCAATCTTGGTAGTCAATGAAGAATTCAACATAAGGATACCTTGTTCTTCCCATGAATTCAAGGTAAGGTCAAAGTTAATATCTTCATCTTTCTTATCCAAGAATTTGATGATGGAATCTCTTAGAACCTTCAGTGATGGTGAAATACGCTCTGCAGGAGTTTCTTCCTTATTCCCAAAAGCAATTCCAGTAGCAACACCACGCTGAGGATATGGATCTTGACCAAGCCATACTACTTTAAGCCTGTCATAGGGGCATTTGGCAAAGGATTCAAATATGACATCTGCATTCGGAGTAGCCTGCTTCATATCTATTTTAGACAGAGCTGCAGCTACTTTAGCTGAATTTACAGGATACTTTCTTAAATTATCTATATAATGCTCGTACATTATCAATAGTTTCCTTGCTTCTTAAAAATTCAGTAAGTTGTTTCTGATAATCAGCAGTCTTAGGAACTTCTGGCCTTATAACATAATTGCTCAAATCAGATTCAACCTTTATAGTAAGACATCTTCGATTCATCATGTGGATAAGAAGATGGTTCTTAAGTCCATTCAGCCATATGCTTTTGGTATCAGTTACAAACTTTGGAGACACTACAATAGTATATGAAGTGAGACGCCTTACTTGATCATAATGTTCTCCAAGCACATACAACAATGATATGTTTCCATTTCTTTCTACAGTAAAAGCAAAGTTAGGATGAATATACAGGCTGTTATTACCATCAGTGTTTTTACCTATCGTAATAAGATTGCTATCTCCTGTATACATATTTGAAGTAATGAAGGACAAAGCAGATGAAAACGAATTCTTTTTTGTTTCTCCTGGTACTATTTTAATAGGCTGCAAGGAGTTTTGACTTCTAAAGACTGTTTCTTCAGGAGCTAGAACAAATCCTTCACAGTTATGAAAAAAAGGATGAAAGTAACTGTCTGAATGACTATGTAAAAATCTGTATGTGTTCATTACATTTCAGTTTTTAGCCACAGCATTTCACCAAGATATTCAGTTTTGAAAGGTACCTCTCTTGCAGCACCACCATCAAGACCTGAAGCTATGTAGTTAACGAATATATTTGTAATTACTGAAGCTATCATGTTAGCCATAAATGTTGTCTGCTTATATGAACATATTTCAGAATCAGCCTCACTATCATTGAACAGAGTGCTTTCATACCTGTCCATATTAGTATAGTCATCACCAGCAACAGCATAAACCTGAAGAACTTCAGCAGACAGCCTGCCATCTATAAACAGACATTTACTCTTATCTTCAATTCCAGCTACATATCTCTTCCATACATTGAATGCAGTCCTTCTTGCAGTCATTGAATCAAGACAGGCTATTACTACTGGCGTACAATAACTTTCAGAAGTAAACTTTTCAGGTATTGTGGTAATGTTATGAAATACACTGAAGTCATTGATTCTATTTGATATTGCATTTACTTTAAACTGGTCAATATCTGAAGCACTATAAAGCTGACCAGATATGTTGCCAAGTTCTACAACATCATCATCATATATTGTCATTGATTTCACACCAAGCCTACTTACAATAAGAGAAGTCCAGCTTCCAATTCCTCCTGCACCTATGATAGTGACATCGGCTTCTGATATAGCGTCATACCACAGTGCTCCAGAAAATCTTGATGTTGCTTCCTGTGATATCCTTGACCTTCTTCTTGTAGGAGCAGCAACAGCCTGAGGTTCAGATTCTGGCTCAGGTATTTGAGGTTGAGGCAAAGGCACTTCTTCAGTAACTTCATCTTCATCATCAAAGTCTTCGTCTTCATCTTCATCCTCATCATATACCTCGAATTCTGAAAGCTCTTGATTTTGAGGAAGCAAATCTCCGAACATTTCTGAGAGTTCATCATTTCCCATTATTGGAGCAGAAGAAGAATTAGAAGTATTGGATTCCTGAGAAGGATAAACATTGTCGAACATTTCTGCTACCTGAGAGGTTTCTTCAGTACTCAGTGTTCTCGTTGAAGGCTCAACACTTTCTGTCTGAACAGGTGTATGTGGAGTCAATTCTCCTCTTGCAGCAGCCAATCTTTCTCTTAGATTCATATTAGCATTCCATTATATCAATAATAGTATCAAATAGAAGGGTTAATACATCTTCAATACTGTCAGAGAGTATCCTATCCTTTACAGTATACGAAAACTCATCAATATAAGTAGTCAAGTCATTACAGAGATTAAGTGCTTCTATTGAATCTATCTTACCATTTACAGCTTCCTCAATAGATTCAACCATAGCCTTATGGATCTCCTTTTCTACTACCTTATCAGGTTTATTTCTTGAGTAGTTGATGAAGTAATGAAGGGCATTAATCATTGTATCAGATGAGACATCCCTTGATGTGTCCATAAACAAAGCCCATTTCAACACTTTCTCACAGATTTCAGTATCTGGAACAGAATACAATGCCTCAAGCTCATCATCATCAGCATCATCAGTATCAAACATCTTAAGTTGGACAGGCTCAGACTGCTTAGGAAGATTTATCCGTGAGACATTAGGAAGTATAGACTTTGCAGATGCTCTCTTCTCTTTATTTATATCAGCAATTTTGTTTTCAATATCAGTATACCAAGCATCTCTTTCTACAGTGATATCAAAATAGTTATACTTTATACACACATCAGAGAAGCTCTTCTGCACTGATACTGTAGGAGATTCTGTTCCACCTCCAAAAGTATCCATAGACTCGTCTACAGTTCCTCTGAACAATCTTGTTATCTTACTGGTAATAGCAGCAGTATAATCTCCCTTGTTATTTACAATAAGACTTACAAAGTGAGGCATGGAAACGCCTTCTGCTTCAAGAGTATCAGTGTCAGTTCCACTGAAGAATGTTGACATTTTATTATGTGAGTGAAGAAGTCCAATGTAGCAATCAAGCAAACCATTGTCACACATGTAAGTAACTACTTCAGGCTTGGTCTCAAACTCAGTGTATGTAGAGGTCCCGATATCACACAGGCAGAAATCTACACATTCTACTACTAAATCTTTGTTTGTTACACTTCCAGAAACTTTATAAAACAGTGCTCCAGAATACTCGTTATTTGGAAATGTAGCACAGAGATACCTTATTTTATCTTCCAGACTTTTCTTGACAATCAGCTTGAAGTTATGACTTTTATCGAGCACAAGCTGAGTGTTGCTCTTTTCTTTTCCTGACATAATCAATATTTATAGTTTTATATATAACAGATGCTACTAACTCAATGGCTTTATTATTGAGGATGTTGACAGTATTTTCATTTGCACTGTTGTTGTTATGAAGAACTCTTAAAGGCCTATTCTCCCCTTTAAAAGTGATGTATACTGAATAATCAACATCACGATAGCGAGATTCTACTCCTGTAGCAGAACTATAGAACTTACCGTTCTTAACTTTTACAGTACTAAAAGTAAGTTCTGGCACATACCCATTTTCCTCAACAAATTTCTCTGCCTCTTCACTAATAAACAAAATAAAGTCATTATTATCCATGGCAATATTGTAAATACCATTGTTATAGACTATTGGTATGTCACATTTAGTGAAAAGGTGTACAATGAAATTACTGAAGCCTTGACTTACAGGATTTAATTTTTTAGGAGAACATGAAACAACTTTACTGAGTTCCCTTGTAGCCCCTATTGTTTCCAGTCTTTTGTATGGAATACCAGCTATGGATTCAGTTTGAACATATAAATCGAGCTCCCCACAAAACAAAATCCATATTTGTTCATTGAAGCTGGACAATAAAGAACTGCAAGTGCTTACCAGTGGTCCAGTTCCAAAGCACAGACTGTTATAATCATTAGGCCTGCTTGGAAACCATCCACTACAATGAGAATGAACATATCCAGAGATTGCTTCTGCTTCAGTAAATGTACTCTTTGCCATAGTTGGCATGGACTTTAATTTACCTGATGCATATACACCTGTTTTAACAAACAAGTCCCTGACTACAGTACTTCTTCTATTCTCATTAGATACTATTACTGAAGGAAACCACACTATTACATCATACCAGTCAACAGTACGCTGAACAATATCAGTTCTCTCTTCGCCATAATAGTCATAGAATATGTCTCTTATCTTTTCTATATTAACAGGTAATGATTCCATAGTAGAATAAATAAAAATAAAAATGCCTCCGCATTTCACAACGAAGAGGCATACAATACTCTTAGAAGCAAATTATTTAGAGAAGAACTCTCCAAATAGCTCATTCATCTTCTCATCAGAGAGGATTTTATGCTCATCTGGCTTAGTAATCTCTACAGGATTAATATAGCCAAGCTTAGCCATACCATAGACAATATGCTTGAGACCATCAATCATACTGTCTACATAGTCAGTATCTTCATCTTCATCTTCATCTTCATCTTCTTCATACTCATCCCAGGTAGTAGAGACATTCTCCTTGGAGCAGCAGCTAGAGTCCTGCTTCTTCTCCTCCTTGCTCTCTTCACTCTCAATCTTATCAGAAAGACTCTTAAGGAACCTAACGAGGTCATCAGTGCTTATATTGGTAAAGTTCTTGCCAAAATGCTTCTTAATAATGTCAGCAAGATCGTTGTCACGAATAAAGCCATAAACCTCAATCCTGTTTACACTTCCACTCTTAATCTTCTTCTGAGGAGTAGTCAGCAGGAATACCAAATCATTGGTTGTAGTTCCCTTATAAGGAATATTAGTAGGCAAGACAGCCTCATCAAGGTTCATCTCAAGCTTTGAGTGCCCCTCAAGGAAAGTCATACCAGTATAGTTAATACCTCTAGTATCGAGCTCTCTCTTGAGTTCTCCAAGAGTAGTGGCATCACTCTCAAAAGCAGCCTGAGACTGAGTAGCAGATGAAACAACGATAATCTTTCTCTTTTCCATAATTTGAATTAACTGTAAAATTATTCTACACAATCAATGATTGCATAACAGTTCTAAAAACTTCCTTACCCCAATCTTTGTATAAATCAGATGGGTCTTTTGATCTGTAATATTCAGGTATTTCTATTTGTATAAGTCCAAACATCTCAGAAAGATTCTTTCCAAACACTCTTCCATGATTTTCTTCTCCTCTTTCTACAGCTTTAAAATCATTATCATAAAGAATGTATATCTTTTTGAATCTCTCTTTTAATTGTTTGACAACATGCTCCTTTGGAATATATCCTTCTCCTTGAAGGGATAAAGATGGTATTCCTGTGTTGGCCCATAAACATAAAGCATCCTTTCTTGAAGATGTTATAATGAGCCTGTAACCATTCTTTGGTATCTTACTCCAAAGGTCCCAAACACTGGAATCATGTTTACTTAACCATTTCATTTTATCACTGAATGGCTGATATACCTTTATACTGACTATTCCATCTTTTCTTTCAACATATGCATAGGCATATTTATCTGCAGGAATAATCTTGGTAACTCCATTCTTAGTGAAGAACATGTCTGATATAGGATACACATCTCCGAATTTCAACCAATCTTTGTTGATACCGAACCTACTCCAGAACTCTAAATCATAATCTCTCCAATCTCTAACTTTTACTTCAAGAGTAGAAGATGTGGTTTTTCTTAGATTTCTCCTTGCTTTTTTAACAAGGACATCTGATATTCCAGTATCAGAAGCAATCTTAGAAATGGTTTCATTATAAGATGTATGCCACAACTTAGAGAGGAAATCATAAAGATTTCCTCCCTCGTTTGTGGCAAAGTCCTTATAACTTACATTACCTGAACTTGAATAGTAAAAGCCTAATGAGGGCTTTTTATCATCCCTTAATGGTGAACAAACCAAACAAGGAACCTTTATTCCAAGATATCTTTGAGCAATATCAGCATCTGAATACTGCTGCCTTATCTCAGTTAAAGATACAGACTTAAAGCCCTTACTAAACATTTACTTAAATAGTAGGAGGTGCAAATGGATTAAACTCATTGTTATCAAATGCAGGCATATCTTCTACAGGAGCATTGGGATCTGCATTGAAATTAGTAGGAGTCTCTACATACTCATGCAAGTCACAAACCTCAAAGATTGTATTAGGATAAGCACCAGCATTCTTTGCAGCCTTGACTTCTCCATCAAGCTTGGAATAGTCAGTAACTCCATTCTTGAGGAACATCCTTGTAAACACATCCTGATACTTCTTATTATCAGGTGTAGTTTTGATGCCAAACAAAACTTTCAGCTTATTCTCAGGCTGGAAGGTTACAATATCCTGTATTTCCTTGAAATTACCAGTCACATAATCCTGGATATGCTCAAGTCTTGCAAGTGCATCATCAGGATTGTCAATAAGACCTACAATCTGCCTGTTACTCCATTTCTCAACAGAAGGAATATTAAGATATGCCTTGATAAAATCAGTCAGCTCAGGTTCTCCAACATATGCAGGCCTGTAATCCTTGTCAAGTCTTGCAGGACCATTTGAATAAGTAGGAACAATATGATTCTTTGCTTCATCTATTGTTACCCATGCAGTTCTTCCATACTTATCAATAACCTGAATCTTAGTCTCATCCTTATTGAACCTATACTGATTCCTTACAAAGAATGAAACACGATTAACAAGGTCAATAGGTTCTCCAGCAGCATTCTTGTATTTACCTTCAGCTACCTTGATAATAAAGTCAAGCCTTGCAGTCTTAACCTTCTTACCATTGACATCAAGCTCACCAAGGTAATTAGGCTCATTATCTATGGTGGTGCTATAGAATTCTCCAAGCTTCTCCTTATTAGGATTTACTCCAAGAATACTTACACTTGCGACACCAATGTATCTTTTAAGTGCCATACCACCTTCTTCAGCGGATTTCTGACCCTTGCTGAATGCCATAAAAAGTTTATTTGTCCTACTCATAATCTTAGATGTTAAAAGGGAAATTGTTGTCTTCTACCTGAGGAGCACTCTCCTCTGCAACAGGTGCTTCAGATTCTGCAGGTTCTGCTGAAGTCTCCGCAGGAGTTTCATTGTCCCAAGAGGCAATGATTTCTTCAACAGACATGTTGTACTTCTGCTTCCAAGGTGCATCAAATGCCTCAATCTGATTTTGAAGCATCTCAATCTCATTGATGAGAGCTTCTGCCTTAACCTGAAGTTTGTCCCTCTTAGTCCTAAGAGCCTTGGTGTTCTGTGCTGTCCTCTTAATGGCAGCCTTCTCAAATCTACTGATTTCCATAATATATTAATGTAGATTGGTTTTCCACCCTATACTGCATATAGGGCATTAAAGTTACTATTTTTATTCTATTCTAGAAATTATTATCCATAATACTCATTCATAGCATTGACCACAGCTTGAAGGTCATTAGGGATGAAGTCATCCTCAAACATTCCTTCTGGAGTCTTGCAAGGAAGCTCTACACCTCCAACTTTCATCTTATGAGTATAGAATCCATAGGTAGGAACTCCCTTATCATCATATTTAGGCTGAGCAAAGAGAGTCACTGCTACACTCTCAAGAGGATTATACATCTTATCAAGCAACTTACCTACAGATGCTGACTTATATCCTACAAGAGAGCCATCAGATTCCACATTCTCAATATGAAGGAGCATGAAGACATTGATGTCATTCCTTAGAGAACCACACTTAGCTATAATCCTTCTGAAGTGATCTGCTAATTCATTGTACTTATCATAGCCTCTTTCCTTACTCCTGTCAAAGAACTCAGTTCTCATGATGTATATAGCGTCATCAAGAACTATGTTCTTAACATGTGGTGCATTGTTGTTGATATTATCAAGCAATGAGAGAACAAAGTTATAATCACTTGATGTGAAAAGATTCTTGTTCTCCTTACTATAAGAAAGATTACTTCCCTTAAAAGGAAGCCTCTTACCAAGAACATTGATTATAACAGTCTCTTTAGGATTAAGACTCTTGATACTGGTGCTCTTTCCACTTCCAGTATCTCCTAAAATAATAGCGAAATTACTCATATTATACTCTGAATATTATACTCATTTTACCTTGTATCTTTCTCACTTCTAATGTGTTATTAGTATTAAATATACTAAAAAATGGTAAGAAATCCAAGGCTTTTTGAGGAGAAATAGCTTCTAAATCTCCTTCGATTCCCATGTAGTAACAGGGTACATTATCTCTAATATACTCAGTTACTAATACTCTATCTTCTAAGTTCATTGTCTTATTGAATGTAAATACCTATAAATGTTATCCAGTGCTTGAGTGTCTGTAGGAGGAGGAAGCTCCCTAAAATCACACACAGCTCCATCAAAGAATAGTGGTACTATTCCTCCAAGTTCTCCATCCCTATTTACCAAGACCTCACAGAATCTTATATTGTCTCTGAACTTCTTTATGTCATAATCGAAGCAATCTGTGAGTCCAAATCTAAATGGAGCAAACAATCCAAGAACCACATTGGCATCATGAGATGTGTACTTTGAATCTCCAAGAGCTGATATAGCAGGCCTTATTCTACCAAGCTTAAATGCATCATTATTCTCTGAATCAGCACTCTGCTGCTGAATAACTACAGGAGAGAACCCATACCTGTTCCTAAGATACTTAGCAAGATATTCCGATAGCTTATTGATACTTTGCCTTTTATCCATACCTCGTTCAGTATCTATCAGATTAATAGTATCTATTATTATAAGCTTATACTCATCTGGATCATCAGGTTCATAACTCTCAAATACCTCAGCATCCTGCTCTACACCAAACTCATCTTTCTTTTTTATCTTAAGATAGTGAGTAGTCCCATGCTTCTCAGCATATTGCTTGCAGTCCTTATATATTCCAGTAGGGTTAGTGGAATCATAAAATTGAATACAAGACTCATAAAAATCAAGAATCTTTTTGTTCTCAGGAAGCTCAAAGAAATCAATCACTTCTTGATCCAAAGCTGTCTGGGTACTTCTTAACTCTCTTGGAGATTTTCTTTTACCTGTCCTTATATAATATACATAAGACATAAATCTTTGTGTAATTCTTTCAGGAGTCTCCTCAAGAGGAAAGTAGAATATCTTTACCTTGAGATTTTTCTCTGGATGATAATAAGCATATAATATAGGATGATAGATAAAAACATAGGATGTAAACTGTGTTTTAGCTCCTTTGGTCATCGAAGTGACCACAAAGAAGGTGCTTTGCTCTATCCCTACAAAGTCATTGGAGAATCTTCTAAAGGGAGAAGGAATACAGTTCAAGCCACCATCAAGAATCCTTTGCCTTTTCTTCTTGATTGACTCTAGGGTATTATCAACAAGCTTTCCCATATTATCTTAATTTAACTTCCCAATCAGACATTAAATCAGAGTCCTCAGTATCTTCAAGGAAACTGAGCAATTCAGAAGTATATTCAACCTCTCCTGTTCCAGGGTTTCTTTTATCTGCCCATATGAAATATCTTAAAGTCCTCATTCTCTGATAATTACCATTAAATGAGTCAACATATCTCTTGGTGGCATCAACTATTTCATCTTCTGTGAACTCTCCATACTTCTGTGTGAATTGCTTAAGTCTTTTTGCTATGAGAGCAAGACCATCAGTCCACCTACTGTTAGTACCTTCCTTTATTCCCTTTGGAAACAGTGCCCTCATTTTAGATGCTGTATCAAGGAAATTAAGTTCACAATCCTTGGTTCCAGTATAGGCACTCATATTCTCAAGCAGTTCTTTGCCCTTATCTGAAATGAAATATTTCGGTTCCTGATTATTGTAGGAGTACTTATACAAGTATCCTTTATTCTTTGTTTCCTCAATTGAAGCTACAATATCTTTCTCCGATACTTCATCAAGACATAGAAGCATAGCTGCAAACTCTTGTCTGGACACTCCAAATTTATCCAGTGTCTCTTTTGTTATTTCCATTACATAGTTCCCTCACATATTTAATTCCAAAAGCTATCATTGGTATTATGATAGTTATAATAAGACCTAAGAGCAAAAGAAATGCACCACATACTATATAGAGCAATATTATTTTCCAAATCATATCACCCCTCTCTTATATATTTTGGATTTATGCCATAAATAGCATTCTTGTAAAACTCTTCATCTCTGGTATTCTTTACATAGAATACATAAATTACTGGGTGTTTTGCTCTATATATTCTACCGCTTTTTTGAATCCATCCTCTTTCCTCACCATCAAGCTGGACAATGATTCCTACTTCTATATCTCTGAGATTAAGACCCTCTTGACCCATACCCACAGCATAAATAGAAGAAGTCTTTTTATCATTGAAGTCATTGATTATCTTCTGGTTATTAAGCTTCTTTGAATGAATGCATTGTGTTCCACCAAGAGCCTCTGCCTGTACAACAGAAGTACAGAAGCATATGAATCTCTTATTGCCTAAGTTCTTGATAAGATTATATGCTGCTGAGGTCTTCAGTTCTCCAAGAAATCTCTTTCTCTGGCTTCCTATCTGAAGCCATTTATTTTTAAGAGCTACATTTCCAGGATTTCTTAGACTTTGTTTCTTCCAGTATTCGAAGTCAGCATTAAGTTCATTGTATTTCTCCTGCTCACTACAATGGATAACCAACTTACAATGAGGATATGCTCTTCTGTTAGCTGCATAAGTAAACCTGTCTTTATAGTAACAGTGAATTTCTCTTCTGAAATTCTTTGATCCCCACTCCTTTATGTAAGTACAGGTATTAGGCCTGTCAGACAGCTTCATAGGAATAGCTATAATTTCAGGCTCAGGAAGAATCTCATTATCTATGGCATCTTGAATTCTTATTTTGCTGATAAGAAAATTACCAAATGTCATATTAAGAGTTGTCCTAAGAAGCCCAAACTTTCTTCCTGACATGGTTGCTGACATGCATATAACATATTCAGCTTTCATTGCAGAGAGAAACTCAAGTCTTATTTCACTATTAAGATGGTGCGCTTCATCAAATACTATAGCTTTCCAAGGAGTATCACATACCTTTTTAAGGGAAGCATAGCACTCTATAGTGACATTTTTAAGCACAGCTTTAGCCTGATTCTTGCCAAGATGCTTCTCAAATTCTTCTTTCCAGTTTTGCTTATGTGCCCTCTCAGCTACAACAATAAGGAATTTATCATCACTGTTTTTACCAAACAGATAATTAAATAACTGTATTCCAACAAGAGACTTTCCTACTCCTGTTGACCAACTTAATATAAGTCTTTTATATTGTTTCACTTCACTAAGAGCTTCCTGTTGTAGTTGTTCTCTTGATTTCATCTTAATTATTATTTAAGGTATATCTGTTTAGTTATGTGATTATCCTGAATAGAGTATCCTCTATTATTCAATATTATTATTTACTGGCTCAAGATAGACAAAAGTCCATAAGAGAGTAATAGAGTCTATTCTGCATTGACCATCAACAATATATTTATCTGAAAAATGATTTGCAAGTTTATCTATTACTTCATTTCTCGTATACTGCCTCTTGTCAAATAAGAATGTAACAGCACCAGTTTCTTTATCTTCATTAAAGAAAGACTTGGCTTCTTCCCTTTCCTTAAATGGTACAACATCAAATAATTCCTTTACTTGATTGATTGCTTCTTTCAGAGTTATTTTAATCATTACTAGACTTCATTATAATTCTTTTAACTGATTCAATAAATTAAGTAAAATATGTCTGCAGGCACTATCAGCACCATGTGTTTTATAAACAGTATCTAAAGCATTTAATTGCTCTTGTGTAGGTTTGAATAAATGTTCATTCTATTTACCCTGCTTACCAAGTTTATAGAACTTATGAGCGATAACCTTTCCCCATTCAATTAGAGCAGGTATAAGTTTCGGATATACTACTGTCGTATGCTCATTCAATTCTTCCTTTGGTGGGACTTTAATATGTTCTTCCACCCACTTGTCAATCTCTTGGTCTGTCATCTTACTTGTTTCTTTTGCCACTCTGCCCCTGCGATGAAAGCATCAATAACATCTACTTGTCCATAGACCGAAGGTCTGCTTTCAAACGAGTATGTATATGCTGCGTCCTTCATGTCCTCTGACAGTTTTTCTTCTGGTAGAGAGTCAATAAACTCAAGAACTATCTTCAATCCATATCTTTCCCCTTTATCGAATTGGCTATCTTCTGTTTCTTTCATTAGCCTCTCAACCTCTTGGCGTATTTTCTCAATGTTGCTCATATTATCTTTTAATTGCATCATATAATCCTTTGTTATTCCTTTTGACAAGCATTACGGCAATAGTATAACCATCGTTTCTATTCTTATATGCCCATCTGTTCCATCTACGATATAAGAAATAAGCTATAAGTTTGCTATTTGTTGCAATTTGACCGACACAAGGACAAGCAGCTGCACTAACACCATCAAATTTTCTACAACAAATAATATATTTTCTTTCTGGTATTCTATCGTTGATAGGTATATCAATGTTGCTCATACTTCTTCAACTTAAAGTGTTTGCATAATCTGGTGACATAGTTTCTGCCACATTGTTTTAGGCTTATACCCAGAACACTTGAACTCTGGGAATTGCCATTTCATCCTATTGGTGCAGAATACTTCACTTTCGCTTTCACGGCAACCATAGCGGCAGGTTCTACAACTTGTATCCTTGCATCGGTATTCTTTGTTCATAATAAATTGAGTTTATCTTTCATTTGCTTATATGCGTTTCTCTGTCCCCAGAACACATCATCATCTGGGTGTAGTAGTGTCTGCTTGTCAAGGATGGCAAGTTGTTCTTCTACCCATTCCTTGATGTCTTTCTCTGCTTGACGATAACCATCATAGAATCCCATTCTCCTTGCAACAATATGTTCATCGCTAACGGAGTCATGCATTCCGAGTTCCCTTTGGTAAGCAAATGCTCGTTCTTCTGATCTGCTCATAGTTCCTCCTCCTTTGCTTTATTAAATCTCCGTAGGACTTCCTCATAGTATTCTTTTTCTCCCCATTCTTTTGGGATTTCACCCTTTAGGTCATCATCTACCATTATGTCTAATATTCTGGATATTTTCTTTATATCCTCCCAAGTCAGCAAGTCTACAACTTTATCACCTTTGAAAACATAGGCAACAGAAGTATCCGAGGCATTTGATGTGTCTATGTGAATGCCATAATCAGCATACATTGCTTTCTCTTGCTTCTCACTGACATCAGCCATAATATTCATCAATTCTTTATTAATGTCTTTCTCGGCTTGCTCATAGCCATTAATAAACACTTCTCGTTTAAGCCTATTACTTCCGTCAAGTAACGAAGAATACATATCTTGTGTCGGGTATGCCTCCAATGCTCTTTCTTCTGCTCTTGTCATTTTCTTACTTCTTTAATTTTGGTACTTCCATCCAGTAGTCAACATACACTTTCATATCACCATCCCACCATGTTCCATCCTTTAGCAATAATGCCATTCCTACACTTTGTGGAGTACCAGAATCATCCACGCAAGTAAGTACAAAGTGACCTACTTCTGGCAACCTGTCCTTAACTGAGATCCATCCAAGGTCTTTCTCCGCTTGCTCATATCCTTCAATAAAAGCCAACCTACGAGGATGATTCCTATCGCCATCACCATTGCTCTCTGATAAGTACGAAGTGGATATTGGATAGGATTTTAAGGCTAATTCTTCCACTTTTGTCATAGTCCAAACCTATTTAATTGACCATAGTAATGGTCATTGTAAAACTGCTCTTGCTCTGTATCATCAGCATTGGTATAGCCGTATTCTGTGTCATAGATATGGCGAGGAAGTGTAGTAGTTTTATTGTAAATATGAATCATTCTCTTATCAAGTTTCTCTTTATCTACCTCCTTATTCCAATGCTTTGATAAATACATGTTCATACAGACACATGCTTCCTCAAACTGACTTGTGAGCTTATGCCTCTCTGCTTCAAGTGCTTTAGTATATGCTGCCAATACTTCAAATATATCTATCTGCTTGGCGAATAAGGCATGAGCAAGCACGTCTTCCATCTTCATAGAAGTTGGAAATCCAAGTTCCTTAAATTCTCCGTATTTCATTTCTCTATATGTTTTATTACGAACTTATAGTAATCCTTTGCAAATTGCTCAGCGAACTCTATATTGTTGTCAAGGTCATTTGCCATAGAAGAACAGATGACATCCATCCTTCCATCAATACAAGGCATAACAACAAAGTCAACTGAATAGCCAGCACCTTCCTTGAATTGTTCAAAGTCCCAGAAGCGGAAAATGAGTTGGTATAAGTCTTTTGGCCCATCATCTGTATATTCCCTCACCATAATAGAAACATCAAAGTCTTCCTCACCATAGCAGCAACGAGACCACACTCTATATCCTCTATTGATAAGAGTATCTTCAAAGGCTTTCCATTCTTCGTGTGTCATTTCTCATTCCTCCTCCATTGGCTCAATATCAACTTCTTTCCAATAGTAACGTGGGTCGTTATCAATTTCAGTTGCCAATTCACAGGCTTCCTTGTATGACAGGCCTTCGTCAACTACTCTTCCATTAATAGTCACCTTGTACTTGCTCATTATCCATCCGTTTTAACTATTGTCATAATTCAATAGCATTAAAATATCTGAGTATATGTTGAAGTTCATGAACATATTGAGGCAATGGATAAAAGTATGAAATAACAATCTTACCATCATTCATAATAGACAGCTTCAGTTTATGCTTTCTTGAGAAGTCAATTATAAGACCGTTATTTTCACAGATTTCATGCACATTACTTTTTGCAATCCATTCTTTTGTGAGTGGCACTGGTCTTGTATTTTCTCCGTCCCATTCTCCATTTTCAGATTTGACAATAAATTCATCTTCTGATAGTGCAATAACTCGCCCTATATGCTCACCATCCCAAAGGATGTCATTAAGCATCAATGTTCCTTTTTCCATTTATATTAAATTTTACGATTGTCAATAGATTATGCTTAGAAGCATCTACCATATACATATCGGGATGTAATAGTAGCTGCCCATTATATTCGTCTATGTAGTGTAGTGGTTCTACAGCATCTCCAATTCCTACACAAATTTTCACATCATCTGGAATCATGGAGAGGTATCCTTTGAGTAGAGCTACAGTTAGCTGTGGGCCTTTGTCGTAATCCATAATTACCCCTCCGCTTTTAATGTTCTTTCATAACATAAAGTACATAGCCCATTTCTCGGTTTCCAATACTTTTCATAGGCATCCTCTGCCTCTTTTTTAGTACGGAAACTACCACTCACCATATCACATCGTCTGTTTTCGCATTTTACGACATAGAAGCGACTGATTCTTTCTTGTATCATACTAATTAATCTCTATTTGGATTAACAGCAAGGTCTGGATTGGGGTCAATTTGCGTCATATCAACAATACTACAACGAGGTATGCTGATGATATGGCAATATTGTTCTGGCTCCATACCAAGAGTCTGTGCGACTGCTATGTATGTTTCATTTTCTTCAACTAACCAACCATAAGTTATACAGTTAGTTATCCCGTGTTCCATATCTTCTGGATAAGTCCACCTTCCATTATCAGACATTGAGTCCTTCCATGATACTTTAACTACTTTCTCTGTTTTCATTATTCCTCCGTTTTTAATCTGTAAATGATGGGTTATGATCCTTGCCATCAGTAGCAGAAGTGTTACCATGCAAAGTTGCTGTTGATGTGCCAGAAGATGTATTGGGTGTTGTGATTGTTCCGCCAGATGAAAATCTTTTGGGACAGTTAATGCAATCACCATGAGGATTAGTGCAGTGTGTGCCATCGCATCCCCATCCAGAAGGAGTAGTGGGCATTATTGGAATAGCAGGAGCATACACAGGCATTGGACTTATATATGTTACATCTCCGTCTTTTGAATAGAAATATGAGCCTTCGCCATGGCTGAATATCTTCTTCTCGGCATCCTTGTAGCCATTGTTATAGCCCTTGGTATGTGCATTTAACTCCTTTACCGCTATGTCATCTTTTAGCCACTTTGGGAGCTTATCTGGATTACAAAAGTAAGTCCTTTCCAGATCCGCCATTGCCTCTATTGCTGGATTGCTCTCGTCAGCATAGGATAGGAGTTCTCTTCTGGCAAGGGAAAGAAATTCATTAGACCATTTCTTAGCTTCTTCGTTTGCTGTATCACACTGGCCACCACACTGTAAGGCAAAAGAGACAAGTTTCTGTTCAAACTCCGTTAGCCTTGAAAGTCTCCTCTGGACAAGAGTTTCCACATAAAAGAAGTTATCTGCTATAAAAGCCTGTTCCATTGCTTCACATTCAGCATTTGAGCAGCACATAGATCCTTCTGGTCTCTCTCTGTCAATGAACTGCACAAGGGCAGTTGTAAGGGTCTTTGCTAATTCGTGGTTCATATCTATATTTCGTTTAAGTGTTCTATTATATCTTGCAATGCTCGTGTATATCCGTGTTCAACATCTCCATCGTCAAATCCCATATCTGAAACTTGCCCAAGCATATTAGATGCCCACATTATCAGAGCATCCTTGCTGATATATTCGTGCTCTTCGTTATCGTCAAGAGATATTCCATATACATAGCCAGAGCCTAAATCTTGAATTTTAAGGTATATCTTATCTGGTATCATTTCTTTTCCTCCTTTTATTTGCCACCCATCCTTAAATTCCACTTGGTCATAGCTTGCATTGCACCAAAGCGAGTAGGTAATCTATATACGGATGTCTCTTGCCTTGTGCCGCAATTAGGGCATTTAATGATAATTGTGCGCTTTCTCATCAAATAGTCTACATTTCCTTTGCAATACCATACTGGAGTTCCACCACAGAATGGGCAAGGAAGCAACTCATCATTAATTGCATCGTTATTTGTTACGTCTATCATATCTCTTATTTTTTATTAATCCACTTATCCAGAAGCCGATGCTCCAGACTCCAAGCAGAATGAGAATGACATGGTTAGTAGTCATGGTTTTTCAATTTTAATGATTATCTTATCTCCAGCTTTAACTATTGGGAATCCTTCTTTTTCCTCATAAATAAGCTCAATACCTTTCATTGTTCTGTATGAAAATTCAGTGCATGGAGAATAGGATTTTACACAGTATGCTTCTACTCCTTCTTGTAGGTTTATACGAGTAATATCATCAGCAAATCTATTTAACATAATCTCTAACTCCTCCTTCTCCATAACAACACCTTCATACATAGAGATATATTGATCAACTATCTTTTCTCTTGTCATTGTTCATTTGTTCAGACATCCACTCTGCGCCAGCTTTAAAAGTTTGATATATGATTCTCTCTTCCTCTTGATTTGCTGGCGGATTATCCAAGGATTCAACGTATTTTAATTCAGCATCATCAAGATTGTCTAGAAGAGAAAGCTGCTCTTTGCTAATCATATCTATGAAATCCTTTTCGCAGGCTTTATGTAACTCTTCCCAAAAGCCCTTATCTGCGAGCATAAGGTCAATCACACCATGACCAACTTTCTTTTCCATGTACCCATAAAGCAGCCCCATATCAGAGCCGTCTATGAACATTATGCCTGTGAAGGCTGTTGCTATAATCTTCTCCTCTTTAGTCATATTACTT
>Ga0247609_10000138_pt1 | contig 102305 bp, 112 predicted proteins | sample 172DNAGHGlowgp2_FD_193487 | JGI IMG/M metagenome (GOLD analysis project Ga0247609, IMG submission 193487) | Sheep rumen microbial communities from Palmerston North, Manawatu-Wanganui, New Zealand - 1728 DNA GHGlow gp2 | ecosystem: Host-associated > Mammals > Digestive system > Stomach > Rumen...
TGCACAGCTAGTAAGTTATATACTGTTTGTAATAGAAATATATTCATTAGATAAATTAGTTGAAACAAATAAAAAAAGATATTATATATATTTATTAATCATTTCATTATTACTTTGTAATATTCATGTAGCAGTGTGGCCATTTTATTTCATATTATTTTTACCATATATTGCTGAAGGTATTTTAAGCATAATACTTTCTAAAACAAAAAAAGATACTAAATTTTTAAGATATATGAAAAGAAAATTTGTAATAGATAATAATATTAAATTAAAGCCATTATTTATAATTATGTTTTTAAGTATATTTACTGGTTTATTAACTCCAATTAAAGATACACCATATACATATTTAATTAAAACTATGTTAGGTAATTCTCAAAAATATATTAATGAACATAAATCAATTCCATTTACTCAAAACTTATTTACAATAATTATAATAGTAGAAACATTCTTTTGGGGATTCTTTTCAAAGATTAAAGCTAGAGATTTCTTCTTATTACTAGGGCTTTCATTAATGGGCTTTATGGCAATAAGACATTTAGGATTACTTGCAATACTAGGTTCAATTTGTCTTGCTAAAACCATTTCATTATTCTTAAATGATTATATACCTAATATTGATGAAAAAATAAACAGTTTCTTCAAGAAAATATATATATTAATACCTGGATTTATTATAGTTATATTTGTATCTTATAAAATATTTAAAGATAATCTAGAAGCACCTTATGTGGTAGATGCAACATATCCAGTTGAAATGGTAAAATATATTAAGAAAAATATGGATTATAAAAATATGAGAATGTTTAATGAATATGATTTTGGAAGTTATTTACTTTTAAATGATATCCCTGTATTTATTGATTCAAGAGCTGATTTATATACAAAAGAGTTTAATAAATTAGATTATGATATATTTGATGATTATATGAATATATTTGATGATTATGAAGAAAAATTTGATTTTTATAAAATAACTCATGTATTAGTAATTAATGATTCTACTTTTGATGTTGAATTAAATAAAAATGAAAATTATAAAATTGTTGAAGCTGATGATCATTTTACTTTATATGAAAGGTTGAGTGCAAATAATGAATAAATGTCCAATATTATATTTAGTAATTCCTTGTTATAATGAAGAAGAAATGTTACCAATAACTACAACTGAACTTACTAAAAAAATGAATAATTTAATTAAAAAGAAGTTAATTAGTAAAGATAGTAAAGTATTATATGTAAATGATGGTTCTAAAGATAATACATGGAATATTATTAAAGAAATAAATAAAAAAAATAAATTATTTCAAGGACTTAAATTATCAAGAAATAAAGGTCATCAAAATGCATTACTTTCTGGACTTATGTATTCAAAAGATTATTGTGATATAAGTATTAGTATGGATGCTGATTTACAAGATGATATAAATGCTATAGATGAAATGATTAAAGAATATAAAAATGGTAGTGAAATAGTTTTTGGGGTTAGAAGTTCAAGGAAAAAAGATACATTTTTTAAACGTTTTACAGCACAAACATATTATAAATTATTAGCAGGATTAGGTGTAAATATAGTTTATAATCATGCAGATTATAGACTTATGAGTAAAAAAGCATTAGATGCATTAGAAGAATATAATGAGGTTAATTTGTTTTTAAGAGGAATTATTCCTGAACTTGGATATAAAACAAGTATAGTTTATTATGAAAGAAATAAAAGAGTTGCAGGAGTATCTAAATATCCACTTAAAAAAATGATTAAACTTGCAGTAGATGGTATTACATCATTTTCAATTAAACCTTTAAAAATGATAACTAATTTAGGTTTTATAATGGGAATTATAAGTTTAGCAATACTTATTTATAGTTTAGTTAGAAAATTAACAGGAAATACTGTAACAGGTTGGACATTTACAGTAGTATCAATTTGGTTTGTATCTGCAGTTCAAATGGTTTCTTTAGGTATAGTAGGTGAATATATAGGAAAGATATATAGTGAAACTAAAAGAAGACCAAGATATATTATTGAAGAAGTATTAAAATAACCTAAAAATATTAAAACATTATTCTAATTTAAAAGATCTAGTAATAATATTTCCATCACTAGAATATAAAACATAATTATTATTTTCTTTAACGAGTAATATTGAATTTATGTTTAATAGTTCACAAATATGTGACCATGTTAATTGTGCAGACAGTGTCTGCACTTTTTGATTTAATAAAAAATATTTAAGCATTAACCATAAATTTCTTCTACTATATCCTTTACCAAATTCTTTAGTTAACTTAATTGAATAATTTTTAATTATAGATTCACCATAATGCTTACCAGCTTCACTTAATACTTTACCAATATTATACTTAGTTTCTAAATCAGTTCTATTAATAGAGTAGTTCTTAACTTTTTTATTAACTTCATTATTAATAATTAAATCTTTAATTTCATTATAATATTCTTTTTCTTGCATATAAAAACCTCAACTTTCTAAAAAAATATTTTATCTCTCTATAATTTATATACAAGATAAATAATCAAAAACACTTCTTTTTTGTAAACTTTTTTCAAAAAAGTGGAATAACATTAGTAACATTACCCGGACATTTGAGAACTATAGGAGTTGATGCATTTGCAGATAATCAATTAACCTCAGTAACAATTAAAACTAAGACATCTTCAAGTCAGTTTTCTAGTTATGGAAACAGTATTTGGGGATGGAAGTCTGATGTAACTTGTGTTAAAGATAATACAAGTAATGTAACAAATGGTTGTATTACTTGGGGTGCTAATTAATATTAAAATAAATCTTTACAATATTAAAATTGAATGTTATAATTAATACGTTCAAAACAAATGAGGAAGACGTTATATAACTAATTATTATAGAGAGTTAGTGGTTGGTGAAAACTAATATATGTGTTATATATGTATCACTTCTAATGTTACTTGTGGATAAGACAAGTATGCTTAAAAAGCATTATCAAAATAAGTTAAATAAGGGATGGTACCGTCTTTTTAGACTCCTTGTACTATCTCTTTTTATTTTAAGAAAGGATGAAATTTATGAGTGAATTTAAGAGTTTAAGAAAAGGAACAGTTAGTGAAAATGAAAAAGAATTAGTTAAGTTTTGGAAAGAAAATAATATTTTAGAACGTTCTATTGAAAATAGAAGTAAAAGTGATAATTTTGTATTTTATGATGGTCCAGCTACTGCTAATGGAAATCCTGGACTTCATCATATGATTGCTAAATTCTTAAAAGATACATTTGGTAAATATCAAACTATGAAAGGACATAGAGTCTTAAGAAAAGTAGGTTGGGATACTCATGGACTTCCAGTAGAAGTACAAGTTGAAAAAGAACTTCATTTTAATGGAAAAGGTGATATTGAAAAATATGGAATAAAAGAATTTAATCAAAAGTGTAGAGAATCTGTTTGGAGTAATGTTGATGCATTTAATAGACTTACTGAAGAAATGGGTCAATTAATTGATTTAAAGCATCCATATATTACTTATGATAATAATTATATTGAAACAGAATGGTATATTCTTAAAAAATTCTTTGAAGAAAATATGTTTTATGAAGGAGTTAAGATAGTACCATGGTGTCCAAGATGTGGAACTGGTCTTGCATCACATGAAGTTGCACAGGGATATGAAACTGTTACTGCAAACACTGTATATGTAACATTCAAAAGAAAAGATAGTGATGAATATTTTCTTGTATGGACAACAACTCCATGGACATTAATAGCGAACTTAGCACTTTGTGTTAATCCTGATGTAGATTATGTTACTGTTGAAAGTAAAGGAGTTAAATTTATTCTTTGTGAAGAACTTGCTCCAAAAGTACTTGGTGAAGATTATAAAGTATTAAAAAGATATAAAGGAAAAGATCTTGAGTTTGTGGAATATGAGCAATTAATGCCATTTATTTCAGTTAAAGGTAAATCTTTCTTTGTAACATGTGATGATTATGTAACCACTGAAGATGGAACCGGTATTGTACATATCGCACCTGCTTATGGACAAGATGATGCTAATGTATGTAAAAAATATGGAATTACATATGTAAATCCAGTTGGTGAAGATGGAAGATATACAGAAGGTCCATGGAAAGGTGAAAATATATTTGAAGTAGATGACAAAATAATTTCATATTTAAAAGAAAATAATAAATTATTTAAAAAGCAAAAAATGGAACATGAATATCCTCATTGTTGGAGATGTCATTCACCACTTGTATATTATTCTAGACCAAGTTATTATTTAGAAGTAACTAAAATTAAAGATAAAGTAATTGAAGCAAATAATACTGTAAATTGGTATCCATCATTTGTAGGAGAAAAAAGATTTGGAAATTGGCTTTTAAATATGAATGATTGGGCAATATCAAGAAATAGATACTGGGGAACACCACTTCCACTTTGGAAATGTGAATGCGGACATACTCATATGATAGGAAGCATTCAAGAATTAAAAGAACTATCACTTGAAAAAATAAATGATAAAGATATCGATTTACATAGACCATTTGTAGATAATATTCATATTAAGTGTTCTAAATGTGGAAAAACTATGAATAGAACTAGTGAAGTAATAGATTGTTGGTTTGATAGTGGTGCTATGCCTTTTGCACAATATCATTATCCATTTGAAAATAAAGAACTTTGGGAAAGTCAATTTCCAGCTGATTTTATCAGTGAAGGTATTGATCAAACTAGAGGTTGGTTTTATTCATTACTTGTTATTTCAACATTCTTAACTGGTAAAAGCCCATATAAAAATGTACTTGTAAATGAATTATTACTTGATAAGAATGGGCAAAAGATGCATAAGAGTAAAGGTAATTCAATCGAACCATTTACGTTAATCAATAAATACGGCTCTGATGCGATAAGATGGTATATTGCTTATGCTTCTCCAGTATGGACACCACTAAAATTTGATGAAGATGGTGTAAAAGAAGTAAGTGGTAAATTATTTAGTACTTTAAAAAATACATATACTTTCTTTGAAATGTATGCAAATGCTGATCATTTAACACGTGAAGACTTTAAAATAGAATATAAACATTACGATGATATAGATAAGTGGTTAATATCTAAATATAATAGTTTAGTTAAAAGTGTAACTGAATATATGGATTCTTATGACTTAAATAAAGTAGTACATTTAATACAAGACTTTGTATGTGATGATTTATCTAATTGGTATATAAGACGTAATAGAAGAAGATTTTGGCAAAGTGAACTTGATAATTCTAAGAAAGCAGTATATAAAACAACATATGATGTTTTAGTTGGATTATGTAAGTTAATTGCACCAATTTCTCCATTTGTAAGTGAAGAAATATATCAAGACTTAACTGGTGAAGAAAGCGTTCATTTAAGTGATTATCCTGTTTATGATGAAAAACTAATAATAAAAGAATTAGAAGAAAAAATGGATACAGTGATTGAACTTATAAGTTATGCAAGAAATATAAGAGAAGATGCTAAAATTAAAGTAAGACAACCTATAAGTGAAGTTATATTTGAGAAAAAATATGAAGAAAAGATAGGTGAATTTGAATCATTATTTAAAGAAGAATTAAACGTTAAAAATGTAATTTGGTGTGAAGATATATCTAAATATTTAAATATATCTTATAAACCAAACTTTAAAGAAGCAGGTAAAGTATTTGGAAGTGATATAAATCTATTTAAAGAATATTTAGAAAATATAAGTAATGAAGATGCTTTAAAATTAGAAAAAGGTACTTTAAAAATAAATTTAAATGATAAAGATTATGAAATACTTTCAAATTATGTATTAAAAACAGTAAGTTCACTTGAAGGATATAATGCGGTAATGTTAAATTATAAAACTGTTGTTATAAATACTACTTTAAATCAAGATTTAATAAATGAAGGTCTTGCAAGAGAAATAGTATCTAAGGTACAAAATCTAAGAAAAAGTAGTGGATTTGATATAAGTGATAGAATTAATATGATTTATAGTGCAAATAAGGAAATTGTAAATGCTGTTAATCAATTTAAAAATTATATTATGGATGAAGTACTTGCAGTTACATTAGATGAAAGTAATGACGCAAAAGAAGAATTTAAAATAAATGATTATGATATGAAGGTATCAATAGAACAAGTTAAATAATTATAAGAACTGATTTTATATCAGTTTTTATTTGGTTTACAATATAATGATTTAGTACTTTAAATAATGATTAAAATATATTATAATGTTAATAGGAGATGATTAAAAAATGAGTAAAGCAAAGTTGTATAAAATTGATAATGATAAGTATGATAATACAGGTGATTTACTTAAATTTATAGTTGGAATAATTGTATATGCTTTAGTATTATGGATGGCTAGTTACTTATTTAAAAATATTTATATTGATAGTTTTTTGTCATGTGTAGTTGCTGCTTTAATAATGAGCTTACTTAATTATACAGTTAAACCATTATTAATTTATTGGACACTTCCATTAACCATATTGACTTATGGAATTGCATATCCAATAGTAAATATGATAATACTAAAACTATGTGATGTACTTATGGGAAATCATTTTGTAGTAGGTGATTTTTTATCAGTTTTCTTTATTGCAATATTTATAAGTATTATGAAAATGTTTTTAGATAATTTGATTACAAAGAAAGTAGGTAAGTAATATGTCACCTGTAGCATTCACAATTGGAAATATTGAAATTAGATGGTATAGTATTTTTATAGCGGTTTCTGTTGTAATCGCATACCTTATGATAGTAAGTGAAAGTAATAGATTTAAAATAAAACATGAATTTGTATTTAATATGATATTTTGGACTTTAATATTTGGTATTATCGGAGCAAGACTTTATTATGTATTATTTAATTTAAACTATTATTTAAAAAATCCAGTAGAAATACTTATGATATGGAAAGGTGGACTAGCAATACATGGTGGATTAATATTAGGATTAATAACTCTAGTTATTTATACAAAGAAATATAATATGAGAGCGAGCAAAATGCTAGATATTGTAGTTGTTCCATTAATACTTGGTCAAGCTATTGGGCGTTGGGGTAATTTCTTCAATGGGGAAGCATATGGAAGTATAGTGGATTATCATACACTTGCAAATATAAAAATTATTCCAAGCTTTATAATAGATAATATGTATATTAATGGATCATACCACTTACCAATGTTTTATTTCGAATCATTATGGTGTTTACTTGGATTTATAATTATGCTTATAATAAGAAGAGGTAAATATATAAAAGAAGGACAAATATTTGGATTTTATTTAATGTGGTATGGGCTTGCAAGAGCAGTAATAGAAATATTTAGAACTGATAGTTTAATGCTTGGAAATATTAAAATTGCAATTGTTGTAAGTATAATTATGTTTATAGTGGGGCTTATTATTGAATCAATTCAATCTAGAAAACCAAAGCTTGATGAATTATATAATCAAGTAGAAACAACTGAATTAAGATTTTAGGAGAATAGAAATATTCTCTTTTAATAAGTATTAAAATTTGATAAAATAAATATAGTTTTGGAGGTAATTATGTTAGTATATGGAAAAAATGTAGCAAATGAGGTTATAAATAATAATATTAAAATATATAAAGTATTTTTAGATAATAATTTTAAAGATGAAGAATTACTTAATAAAATTAATAAGTTGAATCTTAAAAAGTTCCATATTGATAAAAATAAACTTGATAAGATGTGTGGCAATAGTGCTAATCAAGGTATTTTATTAGATATTGAAGAATATAAATATTTAACTATAGATAATATTGAAAAAGATGAAGGTTCAAATTTTATAGTGATGCTTGATTCTATTGAAGATCCACATAATTTTGGGGCTATAATAAGAAGCTGCGAATGTGCAGGAGTAAACTACATAATTATACCTAAAAATAGAAGTGTTTCAGTTAATGCAACAGTATATAAAACTTCCGCTGGTGCTTTAAATAATGTTAAAATAGTTGAAGTAACAAATTTAAATAATACAATAAAAAAACTTAAGACCATAGGTTACTGGATATATGGTGCAGATATGAATGGTAAAGATTATAATAAAATTGATTTCAGTGGTAAAACATGCTTGATTATTGGAAATGAAGGCCATGGACTTAAAAAACTGGTAAGTGATTCTTGTGATGAAATAGTAAGTATACCTATGAAGGGAAAAACAAATTCATTGAATGCATCTGTTGCTGCTGGAATACTTATATTTAATATTATGAATTATAAATAGGTGAAAAATGAAATATAAAGATTATAATGATAATGAACTTATATATTTATGTAGTGAAAATAATGAAGATGCATTTGATACAATAATTTCAAAATACAAGAACTGTATACGTATAATACTTAAGGAATATAATAAAAAATATAACTTAATTGGAATCGAAATGGCTGATTTATATCAAGAAGGATTACTTGGACTTTTTAGAGCAATTAAAACATTTAATAATAGAATGGATGTTACGTTTTATACTTATGCAAATGCATGTATCAGAAAAAATATAACTAATGCAGTTAAAAAAACATTTGAAAAAAAGAATAGAATTTTAAATAATTCTTATTCACTTGATACCATTGTTAATGATACTAGTAGTAGTTATTATGAATTTTTTAAAGATGAAAGAAATGAACCAAATAAATTGATTATAAATAATGAAGAGGAAAAAGAAATTATTAGTGTATTAAAAACTAAATTAAGTAAAAAAGAACTAGAAATATTTGAGTTAAAATTAAGTGGTTTTAAGAATGGTGAAATAGCGAGATTACTAAATAAAGATAAAAAAAATATTGAAAATACATTATTTAGAATAAATAAAAAATATAGAGAATGTTTTAATAAAATAAATGCATAAAGATTTAATTAAATTTTATTGTATGTTATAATTTTAGTGAGGATGGTAATATTATGTTTGATTATATAAAAGGCATTGTTACAAGAACAGTAGCAAATTATGTTGTTATAGAATGTAATGGAGTTGGTTATAAAATATATACACCCAATCCATATAAATTTAAAGAAGGAGAAATTGAAACATCTTATGTATACAATCATATAAGAGAAGATGAAAATGTTTTATATGGGTTTAAAACTGAGGATGAAAGAGAATTATTTTTAAAGCTTATTGATGTTAAAGGATTAGGGCCTAAAATGGCTTTACCGATACTTGCAACAGGATCTATTAATGGAATAGTTGATGCGATTGATAGAGAAAATGTATTATATTTAAAAAAATTCCCTAAAATTGGTGATAAAGTTGCAAGACAAATTATACTTGATTTAAAAGGAAAGCTTGCTCATACTGAAACTATAGAAGAAAGCACTTCAGATGAATTAATACTTGCATTAGAATCTTTAGGGTATAAAACAAATGATATTAAGGCAGTTGTTCCTAAAATTGATCCATCTTTAAATATTGAAAGTCAAATAAAAGAAGCTTTAAAATTATTACTTAAATAGGAGGTATTTATGGTAATTGGTATAGATATTGATGATACTATATGTTCTACAAATGAGCGTATTATAATTGAAGCTGATAAATATGATAAAGAAATATTAGGTGGAACTGGTATTAAAGATATAAAAGAATATGAATTTACTAAAATGATGGGTTGGGAACCTGAAATGAAAGGTAAATTTTTTCAAGATAGACTTGAATATATAATGGATAATGCTGAGGTTAAAGATGATGCAAAAGAAGTAATAAATAGACTTCATGATGAAGGAAATAAAATAATATTTATTTCTTTTAGAAAGGGAAAATATATTAATGAACCTTATACTTTAACTAAAAATTATTTAGATAGAAATGGTATAAAATATGATAAAATTTATGTAGATACTGGTAGTAAAGTAGATGAATGTATTAATGAAAACGTTGATTTATTTATAGATGATAAAGAAAGTCATTGTGAAGATGTAAGCAATGCTGGAATTCCAGTAATATTATTTACTAATGCATATAATCATAATGAAAATAGATTTATAAGATTTGATAATTGGAAAGATATTTATAAATATATAAAGGAGGAATATAATGGAGGAAAACGAAAGAATAGTAACTAATCATGAGTTAGAAACTGATGCATTTGAAAAATCAATAAGACCAGATTCATTTGACGAATATATAGGTCAAACTGATGTAAAAGAAAATATTAAAGTATTTGTAAAAGCTGCTAAAATGAGAAATACAAATTTAGATCATGTACTTTTATATGGACCTCCTGGACTTGGAAAAACAACACTTGCACACATTATAGCAAATGAACTTGGAAGTAATATTAAAACTGCTAGTGGACCAACTATTGAAAAAAGTGGTGATTTGGCTGCGATACTTTCCACGCTTGAACCAAATGATGTGTTATTTATTGATGAAATACATAGAATTCCAAGATATATTGAAGAAATACTTTATAGTGCGATGGAAGACTTTAAACTTGATATTATAATTGGTGGTGAAGGGCAAAGTAGAAATATAAAAATAGATTTACCACCATTTACATTAGTTGGTGCAACTACAAGAGCAGGAGATTTATCAGCGCCGCTTAGAGATAGATTTGGTATTGTATCGAAATTAGAATTTTATACAAATGAAGAACTTACTGAAATTGTTAAAAGAAGTGCTAGAGTACTTGAATTAAACATTGATGAAGATTCTGCAAGAGAAATTGCAATTCGTAGTAGAAAAACTCCTAGAATAGCAAATAGATTATTAAAAAGAGTAGGTGATTTTGCATTAGTCGAAGGAGATGGTGTGATTACGCTTCCTCTTGTTCAAAAAGCATTGCAAAGGCTTAAAATAAACAATTCTGGACTTGATAGTACTGATGTAGAATATTTAATGAGTATAATTGAAAAATTTAATGGTGGACCTGTAGGAATTGAGTCAATAGCTTCTTCAATAGGAGAAGAATCAACTACTATAGAAGATGTAATTGAACCATTTTTACTTCAAGAAGGTTATGTTAAAAGAACATCTAGAGGTAGAATTGTTACTGAAAAAACATATCAAGAATTTAAAATTAATAATCAAAAAACACTATTTGATTTTGAATAAAATTGACATATTGTATCAATAATGATATAATATGTTTTGCGTTTAGGGGGAAATATGTTTGAAAATACGAAAGTAGAAGATAAATATGCTTCTAAATTAAAAAATATTTATAAAAAACATTATGAAAAATGTAATATATCCACTAAAGGTTTATCAAAGATACTTGATTTGGATAGTTTTTTTATTAATCAATATCCTGATTGGTATTTAATAGATGATAAATTATATTATTATAAAGATTATTTTATATTTAATGAGTTATTCTTAAGTGAATTAATTAAAGAATTTAATTTAAAATCAGTTAAATATAAATTAGTTAAAAATGGAAGAATGATTGGTATTGTAAGTAAATCATTTAGGGATAATGAGTCTAAATATTCAGATTATAATATATATTTTCATAGAAAAGGAATAAAAGTACCTAGAAGATTAGTTGATTTAGATAATGAATTAAGTAAGCTTTTAGAAGAAAAAAACAAAATAGAAATTATGAATATGTTTTATAGATTAACAGCTTTTGATATATTTGTTGGTCAAAGTGATAGAAGTGATGCTAATATAGTTTTTAAGGAAAATGATAAGACTACTCTTGCACCTATTTTTGATAATGAATTTAGCTTTGAAGATAAGTATGAATATAGCTCATCATTTGATAAATTATATATGCCAGAAAAATTGTATAAAGGAATTATTGATAATTATAATGTTTATTTTTTTAATTTAATTAATAATAATAAAGAATTATTTAAATATTTAACAAAATCTTTGGATATTGATATAAATGAAGCATTAAATAGAACTATCGAAAAATATCATTTATTAATACCTCTTAGTGATAGAAACAAATTAATTAATTTTATTGATAAAAGAAAGAAAAGAATAGAGTATACATTAAAATTATCACAAAAATAAAGGAATTATTTTTTATATAATTCCTTTTTATATTCATTAATTATGTCATTCATTATTGAAATATAATCTTTATTTTCTTTTCTATCTTCTTCACTTAAAGTATATAGATTTGGTATTTCAATTTTAATAAGTGAATTATCAGATACAAATTTACTTTGTGTATCAGTAAATTCATCACCTTCTAAATAATATATATATTGAATTTTTTTATCTTGAATTAATTTTTTTGCTTCAGCATAAGATTTATCTAATGTTTCATTATTTGAATCAATTGATATTACATTAATATTATATTTTTTTAAATAATCAAATACACTATTATTTGTAAGTATAGTATTATAATTACCATTTTTACCAATATTATATAATTGTACATCTAATTCTGAAATTGAAACATTTAAATTTTTATAATTATTTTCTATTTCTTCTTTTATATATGGATTATCTGAATATTCAATTAAACTCACTTTAATATTACTACAAAGCATTAAGTAGTTTGAAGGATCTATCCAAACACTTGCAAGTTTATTATTAGAATTCATTCCTTTAGTAGCATCAATTAATTTAATTTTTTTATTTAAATTAAGTAAATCTCTTGCTAGAGTAGCTTCATTTGCAACACCAGAATAAATAAATGTTTCACCTTTAGAATATTGTTGTTTCTTTTTATCAGTAACTGTGTAAGAAGTATCAACTCCATTAGGATAAACTGATGATACTTTTGCATGTTCATTATATAATTCATGTGCTGCATATTCAATTGGATACATTGTTGTATATAAATGTTTGTCAGTAAAATCTTCACTCCAATCACATCCAGTTAATAAAAATAAACTTATAAATACTAAAAATAATAATTTCTTTTTCATATAATTTCCTCTTTTCTAACAGGATCATATCCAAATTTTCCAAATGGATGACACCTTAATATTCTTTTTAATCCTTTTAATATTCCTTTATATCCGTATATAATAATACATTCTTTCATATATTCACTACATGTAGGGGTAAATCTACACATTTTGTGTGAATGTAATGGAGTAATTTGATAAAGTTCAATTAATTTAATTAATATTCTTTTCATATAAATAATTATATAATATTTTTATTTAAAAATAAATAGTAAAGATAACAAATACATGTTATAATGTTAATGTGATTAAATATGAAAAATATATATAAAAAATTTGGTATTATTATTAATGATGAAAAACTTTTAAGTGAAGCTTTAACTCATACAAGTTATGCAAATGAACATAATACAAAAAGTTATGAAAGACTTGAATATTTGGGGGATGCTGTTTTAGAAATAGTTTGTAGTGATTATTTGTTTCATAACACAAGTAAAACTGAAGGTGAAATGAGTAGACTTAGAAGCTTATATGTATGTGAAAATGCTTTATATGAATACTCAAAAGAAGTAAGTTTAAAAGATTATATTAAACTTGGAAATGGAATAGAGGAAGCAAATAAAACAATTATAGCTGATGTATTTGAAGCAACAATGGCTGTAATATATTTAGAGCAAGGTATTACTGCAGTTAAAAGATTATTCAAAAATTTGATTGTGCCATTCATTGAAAGGCAAGAAGACTTTTTAATGGATTATAAAAGTTTACTTCAAGAAGATGTTCAAACTGTAAAACAAAGTGTTATATATAATTTAGTAAGTGAAAGTGGTCCTGCTCATAAAAAAGAATTTAAGGTTGAAGTTATTATTGATGGACTTGTATATGGAATTGGCATTGGTGGTTCTAAAAAAGAGGCAGAACAAAATGCTGCTAAAGAAGCATATAAAAAAAGAGCAAAATAATTGAAATGTTCTTTAATTTATTATATAATAAATTATGTATAGTAAAAATATATGGAGAATGTTTATGAGATCAAGTGAAAATAGATTAGTATTTGGGACAATTGCACTATTTGTAAGCGTTGTTCTGGTAGGATTTGTATATGCGGGTTTTACTGGAACATTAAATATTAATGGAACAGGAAGCGTAACAGCAAGTAAATGGGATATATATTTTGCAAATTTATCTAATGCAATAACAACAGGGAATGCAAATGTAATAGAACCTGCAACTATAAAAACTAAAACTAGTATAGGGGACTATTTAGTAGAATTGAGTGGATTAGGAGATGGTGTATCATATACGTTTGATGTAGTAAATGACGGAAGTTTTGATGCATATTTAACATCGCTTATAATTACACCACCTCAATGTAGTGGAGGAGATGCTACATCCAATGAGGTGGGATGCAATAATTTAGAGTATACATTAAAATATACATCTAATAATGAACCAGTAAAAGAAAATGATCCGTTGTTTAAAGGTCAAACCAAAAACATGACACTTAAATTGCAAGTAAAAAGTAATGGAAATTTAACCGGAGTAACAAGAGATGTCACAATAAGTGGTCTTGGAATATTAATGATTTATTCACAAGCATCCGGATATAATGGCGCAGAAAGTATAGCGGATGAAGTAACATCACCAACAATAGGGCTTTCAAATAATGAAGAGGTACAATTAGTAACACCAGGTACTTCTACATTTGATGTAGATTATTATGAATATTATTTTAGTACGAGTTCTGAAGAACCAGCTATTTCAGCTACTGCTACTGGTACAACAAATGGAACAATAAGTGTTTCTAATTATTCAAAAATTGAATACCCTCAATTTTATATATGGTATAGAACAGTATCAACACATGGAAATAAATCAGCGTGGAGCAATAGACTTTTAGTATCTCAAAAATTTACTGTTACATTAGATGCAAATGGAGGGACAATACCTACAACATCAGGATGGACAAATGGAAGCGGTAATAGTACAGCTACTAAAACTATCCGTTATGGAAATCAATATGAAAACTTACCAACACCAACACAAAATGATTGTTATTTTAGTGGTTGGGAAGGAAATATATTAGATGTATATGATTTAACTGAGGCTGCTAAAAGCAGAGATATAGATATTAATTCAAGTGGATATGTTTATGATAAAACACCTACTACTGATAATAGAAATTTAAATCCTCATGATGATCAGGGATATAATAGATCTAATTGGTTTATTGATATAACACCTAGACAATATGATTTTGTTCTTAACATGATACAAATAGCTACTTTGACTCATGACAATAAAACTGGTTCAAGTTTTGTTGTAGATCCATACGTAACTATATCATCAGGACCATTAATAGAAAATAATTATTTAAATAAGTCTTTGTTAAACAAAAATGGAGCTACAAAAACATTTATAATAGGCGAAAATAAAACACTAGGTATTGCTTTAAAAGTACTAAATGGTGTTGCTGATGTTAAATTAGTTACTTTATTGACAAACTCTGACAAATATAATTTAAGGTACAATGCAACCTTAACAGCAAAATGGCAATGTTCTATTGCTGCTTCTGTTAATGGAGTAAGATATGATACTTTGCAAGATGCAATTAATAATGGCGTGCCTAATAATGGAAGTAAAACTTTAATTACAATATTAAGAGACATAGATGATGAAAATATTACAATACCAGCATCTAAAAATGTAGAATTAGATATTAATGGATATACTATTAGCAATGATTCAGGAGTAATATTTGAGAATAAAGGAACACTGGAAATTAAAAATGGTAGTATAATACGTACTGGTAAAAATGATACTAAACGAACAATTATTAATACTGGTAATTTGACTATTACTAGTGGTGAAATCAAACATGATAGTTATAATGCAATTCAAAATAAAGGAACTATGACTATGACTGGAGGTAAAATATGGCTTGGAAACATTGCTGACCAAGGAGTTATTAATAATGAATCTGGTGCATTAATAAGTATTTCAGGTGGACAGATTATTGGTACATATAGACAGGCTTTGTATAATAACGGTGGTACTGTAAATATATCTGGAAATGCTTTTCTTAAAAATGGCTATGATGATGAATTAGGTTATCTTAGCAATAAACCGACTAGATCATGCTTACAAAATGCATCAGGTACAATGAATATTACAGGTGGAACAATTATAACCCCATCTAATAATAGTAATTATGCTGCTGTTGAAAATAACGGAACAATGACAATAGGAAATAATAATGGTGTTATTGATACTACAACTCCAGTAATAAGAGGAAATTACTATGGACTAATTATTAAAAATAACAAAACGGTTTCATATTATGATGGAATAATTGGTGGATTAAATGCTGCAGTTAATGTAGAAAGTAGATTAGTGTTAGATGCAACAAATAATGTTGGACTTAACTATGGAACTGAAACAATTGGCTCAGACACATATAATACTATAACTTTAACAGAACAGTCGGGTAATTGATATATACCTTATTCTTTAAAAATATTCTTTGTAAAAAGGATATTTTTAATACACTTATTTAATATTTTATAATTTCTATTATATAAATAATAATATAATTTTTCATTTATTCAATAAATAACTCTATTCTAGGACGAGTTCTCTATTCAACTTCGGTTATTAGTGTTAATAATTTGACAATTGTTGATTGATTTTATAATAAATTTATATTCAATTTAGAATAAATTATAATTATTAAAATAATAGGTACTATTATGTTATTATAGACGGAACAAATGAAAAAACATGTTACTTTACAAAAGGGACCCTTCATGTTTATAATAATGTAAAAATTTTTGTATTTCTTATAGACATATATGGATATTTATGATAAAATTAAATTAACCTAGATGATAAATATAGATTTAATCTCGGCTATGTAATATGATAGGGGGACTAATTAGTATAGGGTGTTGAATATTGCCTTGCTGCAAGATCCCGAGTATATTATGTGTCCTACCACTTGCGGAAACGCGAGCTTTATTACACTGTATTTACACTAGGCTTTTTTTGTGGTAAAATATATTCACCTTTGAAGGAGGAAAATATGAATTTAAATAGATTAGAAGCATTAGTTGGTCAAGATGGTCTTGAAAAAATAAGAAAGTTAAAAATACTTATTATTGGTCTTGGCGGTGTAGGCGGATATGTAGTAGAATCATTAATTAGAAGTGGTGTTTCAAACATCACTCTAGTAGATGGAGATACTATTAAACCTAGTAATATTAATAGACAAATAATTGCTACTTCTAAAAATAATAATAAATATAAAACAAGAGAATGGAAAAAAAGAATTAAAAAAATTAATAAAAATGCAATAGTAAACATTATAAATACATATATAACTGATGATAATTTTGAACTTCTATTTGGAGAAAAATATGATTATATAATTGATGCATGTGATACTACTAAAGTAAAAGTAAGACTTGTACGTGAATGCCATGACAAAGGAATAAAATTAATATCATGTCAAGGAACAGCAAATAAGATGGATGCTACTAAACTTGTAATCACTACACTTGATAAAACCGAAACAGATCCACTTGCTAAAAAAGTAAGACGTGAACTTGGACAATATAAAGAATATATGAAAGATGTAGTAGTTGTTACTTCCACTGAAAAGCCAATTAATTCAAGTATGTTAGGTTCAACTGCGTTTGTTCCTGGAGTTGCTGGACTTTTAATTACGAATTATATTATAAAAGATGTAACTAATATGTAGCTACATCTTTTTTTAATACTAATTTATTAACTGGTTCAATTAATAAATCATTTTTTTCTAATGTTTTTTTATCAATTAATTTATACTTAGAGCCTCTTAGAAAGTTATCAAAAAAATCAAACATTTTTGTTTGTTCTACATAACCAATATGTTCATTGATTTTTGTTTTTAAAAATGAATTTCCATAAGCATATGCTAAATCAGGATCAAATAATTGATATCCATCAGTTAATAATGATGATATCATTTCAATATCATATAAGCTTATAAAATATCCTGGATCTTGTTTTTTTATATAAACATTGTGTTTTATAATACTATAATTATCATTACATTTTTCTTTTGTAAAAAATTGTCTATATGTTACATCAATTAAATAAGGGATTTTTAACTTTTGATTATATATTTCTGTATATATTTCAACTATAAGAAAATTGTTTTTAGTAACATCATTATTTATATTTAGTTTAGTATTACAATTATGAGTAATTACATTTAATTCTTTAAAATAATTATTAATAATTGAGGTTGCTTCTAAGTCTTTATTTTCAAATGTATCATTTTCAATATCATTTGATATTTTACATCTTGTTTCATAGCAAATATAATCAAGTATATCATTTGTTTCAGTTTCATTTATTGCTTCATTATTTTTTAGTTTATTCTCAATATTACCAATATTATTTATATCATAATTTACTATTTTAGGATTTGAATATAATATGAATTTCATTTTTCCTCCTTGATTTTTTTATTAAAGTTGTAAAGCTCTGTTTCATATTTATTTATTCTAGGTGTATAATACTTTCTTCCTAGTAATTTATCTGGCATATATTGTTGCTTAACCCAATAATTAGGATAATTATGAGGGTATTTATAGTCTGGCGATGTTGTTTTAATATTATTTGGTATTCTTCCAACATTACCAGCATTTACATCTTCAATTGCTTTTGTAATTGCACTATCTGCAGAGTTACTTTTAGGACTTAATGCCATATCTATAACTGCAACACTTAATGGTTTAATTAATTCAGGATAACCAATTCTTTCACTTGCTTCAATACTTGCGACAACCTTAGGACCTATACTAGGATTTGCAAGGCCTATGTCTTCATAAGCAATTACAAGCATTCTTCTATAAATTGAATCATAATCTCCACTAACTATTAATCTTGCTAAATAATGAAGGGAAGCATCAACGTCACTTCCTCTAATGCTTTTTTGAAAAGCAGAAAGCATATCATAATGTCCATCTTCATTCTTATCTGTAAAAAATGAAGGAGTATTATTAGTAAGTTTAATATTTTCTATAGTTACTTTTTTATTATATCCATAATATGAAAACTCAATTAAATTATATGCATATCTTATATCACCATTTGATATTTTAGCAATGTATTTAATGGTTTTATTATCTATTTCAATATTATTAAATACTTCTTTAACTTTCATAATGCCTTTTTCAATATCTTTTTCTTTTAATGAATGAAGCTCAATTACTTGACATCTGCTTCTTATAGCTTGATTAATTGAATGATATGGATTTGAGTTAGTAAGACCAATTAATGTAATAAGACCACTTTCAATATAAGACAATAATATATCCTGTTTATCTTTATTCATTCTATGTATTTCATCTACAATTAAAATCATATTTCCATACATCTTAGCTTCTTCAATAACTACTTCAAAATCCTTTTTAGCATCAACTGATGCGTTAAGCATTCTATATCTTTGACCAAGTTCATTTACAAGTGCAAGTGCAATCGTAGTTTTGCCACAACCACTATTACCATAGAAAATAATATTAAATATTTTTTTGTTTTTTACTAAATTAGTTAATATTTTATCTTTCCCAATTAAATGCTCTTGTCCCAAAACATCATTTAACTTATTAGGCCTTAATTTATTTTGTAATAATTCCATATTTTCCTCACTAGGTAATATTCTATCAAATTTTTGTGTCATTTACCATATAATTATGATATAATTTAATTAATATGAAAAGGATGATAAAATGAAGAAAGTAATCTTGAGAAGCTTTATATTATTAATTATTACAATATTATTGTTTTATTATATATTAAAAGATAATTTTAGTGAATCAATTAGACTATTAATGTCATCAAATATTGTTTTTGTATTATTAGGAATTTTAATGTGTTTTATCGCTTTTTTAGTAGATACATATATTTTTAAAACGTTAATAAAAAGACATAACAAAAATTATTCAATTAAAGGCATATTTAGTTTAAGTATAATGACTAGATTTTTCAATGGAATAACACCATTTTCATTAGGAGGACAACCATTACAAATATATGAACTTACTAAAAATGATGTAGAACTTACTGATAGTATACTTATAATAACAGAAATGTATATAATACATGTTTTTACAATTTCCACTCTTAGTATTTCAGCGTTCATTATGAAATTTTGTTTTAATTTACATCCAAATAGTTTCTTATGGATGCTTACTTTAATTGGATTTACATTTAATATAATAGGACTTTCTATACTTACTTTTGCTGCTTTAAAAATAAAACCATTTAAGAAATTAGGTAAAACAATAATTACTTTTTTAAGTAAAATTCATATAATTAAAAATAAAGAACAAACTATTGAAAATTTTTATAATAGATGTATTGAATATAATAAAGGATATAAAGATTTAATAAAGAATAGAAAATTAATAATTAAATGTGTTTTACTTAATCTATTTAATTTGTCTAGTATGTTTTTAATATCATTTTTCGCAATTAAAGCAATAGACAATACAATTTCTTTGAATATATTTTATACTTATTGTTTATCAATTTTAACTTATATTTCAGCTACATTTGTTCCAATACCAGGTGGTAGTGTAGGCGCAGAATATGCATATGTAAACTACTATAAATTAATTATTCCAAATAATGTTGTTTTAACAAGTTTAGTATTATGGAGATTTATATCATATTATTTACCAATGATAATTGGTGGTATTGTATTCAATATAGTTGACAATAAAAGAAGTATAAAGTGTAAAGATAATATAAAAAATACTATAAAAGAAGAATAAAACATATTATAATTGTATTGTGATAGTATGATAGGTATTGATAATAAAGAATTTATTGATGAATTTAGTGATTATTTGAAACTAGAAAAAAACTATTCTAATAATACAGTTGAATCTTATATAAGAGATATAAGATATTTTTTAGATTATATTAATAAAGAAATAATAGATATAAGCAAAAAAGATATAGAAGAATATATTACATTCAATTTAGCTAATTATAATGAAAGTTCTTTAAATAGAATGATTTCTAGTATAAAAGGATTCTTTAAATATTTATCATTATATAAAGGATTTATAAATATTAGTGAAGATATTGAATGTTTAAAAAGAAAGAAAGCTTTACCTAAATATTTATCAATTGAAGAAGTAGATAATTTACTAGATATACCTCTTAATAATGCTTTTGATTATAGAAATAAGGCAATTTTAGAACTTATGTATGCAAGTGGTTTAAGAGCAAGTGAACTTATTAATTTAGATTTACAAAATATAGATCTTACCAATATGGTAGTTAATGTATATGGAAAAGGAAAAAAAGAGAGAATTGTTCCATTATCTAAATTAGCAGTTAATTACTTAGATATTTATATAAATAATTATAGACAACAATTATTTGTTAAAGGAAATGATCCTAAAGACATATTGTTTTTAAATAATCATGGGCTTAGAATGACTAGACAAGGTCTTTATAAAATAATTGGTAAAATAGCTCAAGAAAAAAATATAACTAAAGAAATAACTCCACATGTTTTAAGACATTCTTTTGCAACTCATATGATAGAATGTGGGGCAGATATTAGAAGTGTTCAAGAATTACTTGGGCATGAAAATGTCATTACTACTGAAGTATATACTCATCTTGCTAATAATTTTATTAAAAATAGTTATAATGAGTATTTTAATAGAAGCGAAAAAGGAAGTGAAGCAAATGTTTAAGAGAGTTTTTCTTGTCGTTTTAGATAGTGTTGGAGTAGGAGAAGCACCTGATGCAGAAAAATATGGTGATAGCGGTGCTAATACATTACTTCATACAATAGGGGATGCATATAATTTAGATGTTCTTGAAAAATTAGGATTACTTACATTAGTTGGGAAAGAAGAGAAAAATACTCGTGGAATATACATGAGAGCAAAGCCAATAAATTTAGCCAAAGATACACTAAATGGTCACTATGAAATGATGGGAATAGTGCAAAAAGTTCCATATAAAACTTATCCAAATGGATTTCCTCTTGAATTAATATCAAAAATACAACACGCTACTGGAAGAGAGGTTATAGGAAATATTGCTGCTTCTGGAACACAAATCATTGAAGAATTGGGCGAAATGCATATGAAAACCGGTGCATTAATAATATATACTTCAGCAGATTCAGTATTACAAATTGCTGCTCATGAAGAAGTAATTCCTGTAGAAGAACTCTATAAAATATGTGAAACTGTAAGAAAAATAACAGCAGGAGAAGAATATAAAATTGCTCGTATTATTGCAAGACCTTTTATTGGAAGACCTGGTTCTTTTACTAGAACACCAAAAAGACATGACTATGCTTTAGATCCACCTCTTAATGTTCTTGATTTACTAGATAAAAATGGAATAGAAACTATAGCAATTGGAAAAATATCTGATATATTTAATAATAAATCAATTGCTGTTAAAATAAAAACCAAAGATAACATTGATGGTATGATGAAATTAATTGATTTTGCAAAAGGAGAGTTTAAAGGATTATTATTTGCAAATTTAAATGATTTTGATATGTTATATGGTCATAGAAGGGATAGAGTTGGATATTTACGTGCTCTTGAAGAATTCAATTATTATTTACCAATTTTACTTAAAAATTTAAAGAAAGATGATTTATTAATAATAACAGCTGATCATGGAAATGATCCAACATATAAAGGAACTGATCACACTCGTGAATATACTCCAATACTTATGTATAGTCCTATATTTAAAAAAGGAAAAAGACTTCAAGATAGAGAAACTTTTGCCGATATAGGGGCAACAATACTTGATAACTTTAATATTCCAAATGAATTACATTTAGGAAATTCTATATTTGATGAATTTAAGAAATAAAGATTAATATTAATTGGTCTTTTTTGTATGGAAAAGTATAAATTATTTTGATAAAATATTTTTAGTGATGAAGTATGAATATTGGTGATAGATATATTGTTAAAATTATAGATAATGATTCTAACGGTAATGGTATAACAAGATTATCTAATTTTGTTATATTTGTTTCTAATGCATTAAAAGATGAAAAACTAGAAATTGAAATAACAAGTTTAAGTAAAAGATTTGCAAATGCAAAAATTATTAGAATTATTGAACATAGTAACTTAAGATGCGATGTAAAGTGTGCTTCTTATGATAAATGTGGGGGATGTAATTTTTTACACACTAATTTTGACTATGAGAAAAAATTAAAAATTAATGAAATAAATAAATTATTTAATACTAATATTAATGAAATTTTAACTAATAATGAATATAACTACAGAAATAAAGCAACATTTCACATTGAAAATAATAAAATAGGTTATTACAGTGAAAAAACTAATTCCATTGTAGAACTAGATAATTGTTTGCTTTTAGATAATAGAATAAATAATATATATAATTATTTTAAAAATAGTAATTTAAAAAATATAAATGAGTTAATAGTTAGAACTACTAAAAATGAGATAATGATAATTATAAATGGAAATTTAAAAGATTATAATTATGAAGAATTAGTATCTAAATATAAAATAAATTCATTATATTTGAATGATAAATTAATATATGGAAATGCATATATAATTGAAGAAATAAATAATATAAAGTATAGTATATATCCTAATGCATTTTTTCAAGTTAATAGAGAGAATATGGTCATATTATATGAAAAGGTACGTGAATATGCAGGAAATGGTAATAAACTTTTAGATTTATATTGTGGTACTGGTACAATTGGAATATATTTAAAAGATAATTTTAATGAAATAACTGGAATTGAAATAAATAAAGAAGCTATCTTAAATGCAAACATAAATAAAAGTTTAAATAATATTAAAAATATTCATTTTATATGCGCTGATGCAAGTACATTAAATAAAGATAATTATGATATTGTTATTGTTGATCCTCCAAGAAGTGGATTATCTAAAAATGTAATAAGACTATTAAATGAATTAAATAGTAATAAAATAATTTATGTATCATGTAATCCTAAAACTTTAAAAAGAGATATAGATTTACTTAATAAATACAGCTTAAAAAAATTGGAATGTGTAAATATGTTTAACAAAACAAAACATGTTGAATGTATTTGCTTATTAGAAAGATAATTTTAATGGAGGTATTTAAAATGAAATTAGAATTTAATGAAAGAGGAAGTAAAGAATTCTATGATGAAATATTATTTGTAAATGCAAATTATTATAAAATACTTAAAAATAAGAATAAAAAAATAAATAGATTAACAATATCATTTATAAAATATTTGATTATATCAATTATATTTACTTGTTTGACTATATTCTTATACTTAAGAACAAATGATAGTTTTTATACTTTTGTAATTGGAATATATATTATATTAATACTATTTTGTATATATTTTATAATTATTACTAATAAAAGAATAAAGGAACTAATAAGCAGAGAAGAAAAAATCACTATTAATATAACAGAAAATTATATTGAATACAAAAGTGTAAATTCAATATTTAAAATTAATTTTGAAGATGTTGCATGTATTTTAATTAATAAATATTCTATTTGCTTTGTACCTAAAACTACTAAAAATGCTATGATAAGTATTACATCAAATTATAAAGATCAAATAATTAAGTTACTTAAAAAATATAAGAAAGAATCTCTATTAAATAAAAAATATGAAAAATAAATTATTATCAATATTATTTTATACTTTATCTATAATTACGCTTATTCTATATATTTATATAGATTTCTTTAGTGTTATTATAATTAATCCTTTAATAAAATTATTTATATTATTTATTATTTGTTTTTTAACGTATTTTGGAGGCTTATTTTTAACAAAATATAATATAAAGTATAAATATATTATTTATAAAACAAATCTCATTATTTGGTTTATTTTATATCTCATTTTTCTTTTAAGAATAACATTATTTGATATATTCTTTAATAGAAGAGGATTTTTATGTATTAGATATAATAGAATAATATTTAGAGATTATATAAATTATGTAATAAATTTAATTCCATTCAAAGTAATTATAGAATTTATTATAGATTTTATAAACAAAAAAGTTTCATCTGGTATATTTATTTCTAACTTACTTGGTAATTTTATAGCATTTATGCCATTTGCATTCTTTTTACCAAGATTATTTAAAAAAGAAAATAATACTAAAATATTCTTAATTACAATGTTTATTTTAGTTAGTATCATTGAAATCACTCAATTATTACTTTAAGTGGTACATTTGATATAGATGATTATATTTTAAATGTTGGTGGGTCTTATTTGATGTTTAAATTTTTAAAAAAAGATAAAATAAATAAATTACTAAAAAAAGAATAGGGTAACTATTCTTTTTCAATGATTGATTCCAACCAATTAGGATTTTTTGGTATATTCATTAGTGTTGTTATTGTACTTGCAACATTTGCAAGACCAAAATTTCCATTTTTAATTTTAAAATTAATGTTATTACTTGCAATTATAAATGGTACCTTATTTAATGAGTGAGATGTTTTTACATTACTATTTTTATCAATCATTTCTTCTGCATTTCCATGATCTGCTGTAACTATTAAAGTATAATTATTTTTAAGACATACACTTAAAATCCTATTTAGATTTTTATCTAGTGCTTCCATTGCTTTAATAGTAGCTTCATAATTTCCAGTATGTCCTACCATATCACCATTAGGAAAGTTTATTCTTAAAAAATCATATTTGTTTGATTCAATAGCATTTATTAATTTATCCGTTATTTCAAAAGATTTCATTTCAGGTTTTAAATCAAATGCAATAATATCACTATCTACTTTATCATATGTTTCAAGTTCTTCATTAAATTTATCTTGTCTATTACCATTCCAAAAGTAAGTCACATGTCCATATTTTTGTGTCTCACTTACTGCATATTCATATATATTATACTTGCATAATTCTTCAGTTAAAGTATTTTTAATCATAGGTGACTCATTTAAAAAATGTTTTGGTATTTTAGCTTCAGTATCATATTCAAGCATCCCAGCATAATAAACATTGGGTACTCTGATTCTATCAAATTTATTAAAATCCTTTTCATCAAAGCATTTAGATATTTCTATAGCTCGATCTCCTCTAAAATTAAAAAATATAACAGAATCATTGTCATTTATAGTCCCAATTGGTTTATCATTTTCAGTTATTACAAAAGGTTCTAAATACTGATCAATTACATTTGTCTCGCGTCTCTGTGTTTCAATAGCTTCAGTAGCACTAATAAAATGCCTTGCATCTCCTAAAACATGAGTATGCCATCCTTTTTCAACCATTTTATAATTTGCTTCATATCTATCCATAGTGATGTTCATTCTACCACCGCCAGAAGCAATTTTGGCATCAAAATTTTCATCATTTAACTTATTTAATAATCTTTCTAATTGATTTACATAAATTAAAGCGCTTCTTTCTTCAGTATCTCTTCCATCTAATAAAATATGTATTCTTACTTTTTTAATTCCTTCAATTTTAGCTTGTTCAATTAATTTAAATAAATGCTTTATATTAGAGTGTACATTACCATCAGACAAAAGACCAATTAAATGAAGTGTACTATTCTTACAAAAATTTATTAATTCTTTCCATGTTTTACTATTAAATAATTCTCCTGAATTTATTCTTTCATTTACAAGTTTAGCCCCTTGAGAATAAATTTGTCCACTTCCAAGAGCATTATGTCCAACCTCAGAATTGCCCATATCTTCATCACTTGGAAGTCCCACATATGTACCATGTGCATTTATAAGAGTGTTTGGATATTTATTCATAAGTAAATCTAGAGTAGGGGTATATGCATTCTTAACTGCATTGCCTTCTATTTTATCACTATATCCGACACCATCCATGATTACTATTACAACTTTTTCTTTCATATTTCACATCCTTATGTTTCATACTAATAGTATATCACATAAATATTTAATTTATCTAAAATATGTTATATAATTAGTTAAAGGAGATAAACATGAAAAGATTTAAATCGACTAAAATAGCCAGTATTCTTGGCATTATTGGAAATATATTTTTACTTATAATAAAAGCAATTATTGGATTTATATCTGGAAGTAAATCTATGATAGCAGATGCTTTTAATAGTGCAGGGGATATATTTTCATCTGTTATGACTTATATTGGAAATAGAATATCTAGTAAACCAAGAGATGATGATCATAATTTAGGACATGGTAAGGCTGAATATATTTATTCTATGTTAATCAGTATTTCAATAATATTAATGGCTATTTATATATTTAAAGATTCTTTAGAATCTTTAATTAATAAAACTAAATTTGTTTATTCTATATGGTTAATTATAGTATGTTTAATAACAATAATAATTAAAATATTACTGTATTTATATACTAATAATATTTATAAAAAATATAATAATTTGTTGGTTAAAGCTAATTCAAAAGATCATTTAAGCGATGCAGTTATAACTAGTTTAAACTTAATATCATGTATACTTGCAAAATATGGAATTTTTTATTTAGATGCTGTAGTAGGCATTATTATATCCATTTGGATAACATATTCAAGTATTAAAATATTTATTGAAAGTTATGATGTCCTAATGGATAAAGCAATATCAATAGATGCTCAAAATAAAGTATTTGATATAGTTAAAACTTATAAAGAGATAAAGAAAACAAATCATTTTAATTCAACTCCAGTGGGATATAAATATCAAATTTCTCTAACTATATTTGTAGATGGAAATATGACAACATTTCAAAGCCATGAAATAGCAAATAATTTAGAAAAACAAATTGTAAAAGAAATTGATGAAATATATTTAGCTGTCATTCATGTAAATCCAATTAAAGTAAGTAAAAAGAAAAAAGATTGACAATATATATTTATTACAATATAATAAATAACATATTTATGGGGTGAAAAATAATGTACGAAGTATTAAAAATTGAGAAAGACATTAAAACAAAAGCAATTGAATCATTGAGAACTATGTTGCCATATGTTATTGATACTGCCGCTATTAATGCTATGTTTCATACGGCTTTTATGGATAAAGAATTTATGGATGCCGCTGGATTTGTTATTATACCTCTTTATTTCGTGGATTTAATTTCTTTGTATGGTCTTACTTATTTATGTCAATTTGTAAAATCATCTTCAGAAGATAAAAAAATGGTTATTAAAAAACATTATATAAATAATTAAAATAGTAATAAGAGGTAAAAAATAATGTACGAAGTATTAAAAATTGAAAAAGATTCTAAAACAAAAGTTTTTGAATCATTGAGAACTATGTTACCATATGTTATTGATACTGCTGTTCTCACTGCTTTATATCATGATGCTTTTATTAATGGCAATATAACTAATGTTGCTGGAAATATTATTGCACCATACATAGCATCTTTAACTTATCTATATGGTATTACTTATTCTCATCAATTTTTAAGAACTTATTTAAAAAATGAGAAAAATAATTTCTCAAAAACATTATATAAATAATAAAAATATGCTTTAAATAAGCATATTTTTTTAATACCACATATTTGTTAAATTTCCATCTTCTCTATAAAATTTATCCATAAGTACAAATTTAGGAAATTCTTTTGCAAGTTCACTAGCAGTAGCCTTTGTTACAATAACACCAATTTGATCAAACCACAACGCTTGAGCAACATAGAAATATTTTTCATCAATGCCAACTAGCATACCAATGTGTCCTCCTGCTTTATAACTAAATAATAAATCTCCAACTTTAAGCTTTTTAGTAAGTGATACAGAACTATCTTTAAATTCTCCTAAACTTTGTGATAGATTTTTAACATTACTTACGCCAGCTCCCAAATCTCCAACATCAAAACCTCCATTTAAAAGTGCCCAGGATACAAATCCACTACAATCAAGACCATTATCTACATTTCTATGAACAGGATTATCATACATTGAACATCCCCATATTTTAGGTTTTGAAGTTGATTTAGATATGCTTTTATATCTAGATGAATTTAAATACATGCCCACATGATAATATCTTCCTTCACCATCAATTTTGTTTGCTTGAGTAAGTCTTCCATTTTCATAAAAATAATTGATTCGATAGGGAAATTCTAACGTTAAAAATCTTGCTGCATCTAATGCACTAGCACGTGTTTTAAAACCAACTTGATGAACTCTATAGTCTAATATTTCATCAATTAAATTATTTTCTTCTTCGGAATATTTTTCACATGGTAAATATTTTTTCTTATAGTCATATGAGTTAGGTCTATTTACTATTAATGAAGTGGAAGTAATATCTAATTTCTTAATAATTCCATCATACTCTGCTTGTATAGTTACATTTCCATCGCTAATTGTTTTAATTTTTCCATTATCTATAACAACTATTTTTTCATTAGTTGTTGACCAATTAATTTTTGGATTACTACCAATATATTTTAAATCATAGAGTAGAGTATATTCAGAATTATTTGCAAAATATTTTCTATCATCCTTAAATTCAAAATCTAAAATCTTACTATTTTTGTTTGAATAAATAATTTCATCGCCTTTTTTAACATATAAATTATAATGATTAGCAGTAAAGTCAAATATACATTCTTTATCATTCATGCGCATCCATTCACTTGAATCAAGAGTAGGGGTTTCTTCACTTTCGGTTAAAAGGCAATAAATATCTTTATTTAATTTTGAATTGATTTTTACATGCAATTTATTATTATCCAAATAAATATTTTTTATTGATACATTTTTATATATTCTCTTATAAAATAACATTCCAACAAATGATATAATTAATATAAAGACAAATAATCTTAAGACTGCCTTTACCCATTTTTTTAATCTTCTTTTTTTTGATTTTCTTTTTTTCATAATCTACTCCTTATAGAAAAATTATAGCACAAATAAAAAAGATATTCATAAAAAATATCTTTTCTTTACAATTAACGACTTCTAGATTCGCTTCTTGAGTTACTTCTAGAATTGTTTTTTGCATTGCTTCTTGAATTGCTTCTTGCATTTGAATTCATATTTTCATTTGCTTCGGCATTGCATCTAGCACTATTTCTAGCGCTTTTTCTAGCATTATTTCTAGCATTAGTCATTATTTATCACCACCTACTATTATTATGGTAATATTTATAAATTAAATGTATATTATTTTAATATGAAAATGGAAATAATTGGTCCTTTAGCATTATCACTTATAGCAGGGTTAAGCACACTTATTGGTGGACTTTTCATATATTTTAAAGTTAAAAAAACAAATGAATTTATAGTTTTTTCTTTATCTTTTTCTATATCAATAATGGTTTGTATTTCAATTTTTGATTTACTTCCTAATAGTATACCACTAATATTATATAACTATGGAAATATATTAGGTATTATTATTTCAATATTAACTTTTATTTTAGGATTTTTAACAATATATTTAATTACAAGTAAAACAAATGAAAGTAGTTCTCTATATAAAATTGGCATTTTAAGTATGATTTCATTAATGTTGCATAATTTTCCTGAAGGCATAGCAGTCTTTATGAGCAGCTATGTAAATATTAAAATAGGAGTTAAATTATTTTTTGCTATTGTACTTCATAATATACCGGAGGGTATTTCTATAGCGGTTCCAATTTATTATAGCGGTAAGAGTAGGGCATATGCCTTAAAACTTACTTTTATTTCAGGTATTGCAGAACCAATAGGAGCACTTTTATCATTCTTTTTTCTAAAAAATCACATAAGTAATTTATTTATATCATTTATACTTATATTTGTATCAGGGCTTATGATTTCTCTTTCTATAAATGAAATTTATAAAGAATTAAAAAACTATAATTTAAAATATTATAGTTTAATTGGGTATATTTTTGGTATTATTTTATTCGCATTAATAACCATATTTATAAGTTAATACCATAATTTTGTAAGTTTTATATCTTCTTTATATACATTATCCATACTTATTAATATTTTATTATCGGCTAGCCCTACTTTCATAACAAATGGGATAGGGGATAATATATAAATTTGGAATATAACATGAAAATTATAAATATTAAAAAAGCCTTATTTTAAATTTAACAAAAAATAAGAGGGGAAGTATTTATATTCATTTATGTAATGAGATGAATAACTATTCACTTTTTACAATCTCGATGCAAATTATAAATAATGCTTTTTTGTAATAAAGTGAATAATTTATCATTAAAACAAATTTGAATGCAAAATACATAATTGATATATTAATATGTTTATAATTATTAATAAAATTATAGTAAACATTAATAAATAAAATTATAATTAAAAATTATAATTAGAATAACTCTATATTATAAAATAAAAACAAATATATTCTTTATTTTATAATACATTTGCTTTAATATTAATAATTTTATATTAAGAAGTTAACATAATATAAATTATCGGAAGTGCTTTTAAGACAACTAAATTAAACTTTTCTTGATTCAATTTCAGCCATTTTATTAATTACTTCTTGTACATTATCACGCGTAATTTCAGAGTATCCAAGTTCTCTTAATGCTTGAATTCTATTAGTATTAAGCTGTTGAGTTCTACTTAATTTTTCTTCTTTATCAGCTTCAATTTCTTGCACAAATCTATTATGTGATTCAGTAAGTTTTGATCTAGAGGCCCCACCATTGTTATATAAATTAAAAGCTGTATATATAATACTTTCTAAAATAAATTGCTTTGTTTCATTAAATTTAAATTCATTAGGATTAGTAAATCCTGTTTTCTTTGATAAGTATCCAAATATATACTTGATTTCTTGAATATTATCAAGTGATTGTAATACATGATATAAATACAAAAATGTATAATATGTATCTTTTGTTTTTTCTTCAGTAAATTTTTCTTTAATTAAAAATATTAAATCATTCAATAATTCTTGTTCATCTCTAGTTAAATTTTTATAATTAAAGTTTTGAGAATTTAAATCCTTGACATTTTGATTTAATTTTGCTTCAACATTTTCTAAATATTCACTTGTTACTTTGATATTTTTTATAGTATCATCATTTCCATCTTCAATATCTAATAACTTTAATAATAAAATTCTTTTTTCTTGTGGCCATTTACTTAGTGAATCTAATTCTAAATAATTATATATCATTTGTCTAGAAACGCCTAAATATTTAGATAACTTAACTTTTGATATGCCTAACTCTCCTATTAAATTATTTAATTCTTTCATTTTTAATCTATCTCCTCTACTCTCTTTATGTTACATTATAATTGTATAATACTTTACATTTAGTTGTCAATAGAAATATGAAAAATAAAAAAATAAATAAGTTCAAAAAATAAACTTATTTATTGAAATAACTATCTTAATAATTAAATGTTTTAGAAACAGTCATGAAGTTACTTGTGTATTGTTATAACTATTTTAAATACCATAATTCTTTGCTATTTTTAAACACCTTTTTAATTATTCCGCCCATCAAGCATTCTTCTCCTAAATAAATTACTGCTGCTTGCCCTGGTGTTACAGATTTACCATTCTCATATTTTACTTTGATTTCAGTATCACTAATGTATTCTATTGAAACAGGTATATCTTCACTTCTATATCTAAATTTTGCAGTTGCAAATGTAGGACATTTTGATGAAATATGGTTTACATTTTCAATAATTGCTTCATCAGATAATAAGTATTTTGAATCACTTCCATATGCTACATATAAAGTATTTGTTTTAGAATCTTTTCCGCATACATAGTGTCTTTCATCATCTCCTGATAAACCAACGTTTCTTCTTTGCCCGATAGTATAATTCATAAGGCCTTTATGTTCACCAACTACTTTTAAAGTTTCAACATCAACAATTGGCCCTTTTTTTCCTTTCAAATAATTTGCTACAAATTTTTGATAATTTCTTTCTCCTATAAAGCATATACCTGTTGAATCTTTCTTTCCAGCTACTGGAATATTATTTTCAATTGCAATTTTTCTTACTTCAGGTTTAGTTAAATGTCCAATTGGAAATAAAACATCTTTTAATTGCTCTGGACTAACTTGACTTAAGAAATATGTTTGATCTTTATTATTATCTACCCCTCTAAGTAATTTGTTTCCTTCAATTCTTGCATAATGGCCAGTCGCTATTTTATCTGCTCCTAGGCGCATTGCTTCTTTTTTAAACAAGTCAAATTTTATGTATTTATTACACATAATATCCGGATTTGGAGTTCTTCCTTTTTCAAGTTCATCTAAAAAATATTTGAACACATCATCCCAATACTCTTTTATAAAATCAACTCTATAAAGTGGAATATTTAATTCATTACATACATTTTTTGCATCTCTGTAATCTAATTCTTGTGGACATACATCATCGGTAATACCTTCTACATCATTATTAATATTTGAGTCCCAATTTTTCATAAAAAGACCAACAACGTCATAACCTTGTTGTTTTAATAACAATGCAGAAACCGCAGAATCAACTCCACCACTCATTCCAACTACTACTTTCATATACTTCTCCCTTTGATTGAATATATTATACTACAAATTTTAACAAATTAGAAGTAATATATGTTTCAAAGAAACTACTAAGTACTAAAACAAAAAACAATATAAGATAAATGTAAACATAATTAATAAAAAAATTTTTATAATTTATCATTCTGTTATTTCTAAACGCATTAAATGATTTAATAGCAAAATTAACACTATAATACGTAAGCACAATATATACAAATATGTTAAATATACTTGGTGCACCCAAAATTAAGCCATATAAAGCACCTTTTATCTTAAAAGTATAAATAATACTAGAAAGCATAAAACCAAGTGATATGCCCTTATAAACAATTAATCCGCAAGAAATAAAACCGAATATAAAAATTATTCCAAACATCCATATCAAAAAACTATATATAAAGTTTGATGATATTGTATTTAATAATGCATTTGTGTAATTAAATTTTCCATTTTTAATTAAAGTAACATAATTTATTAAATCTGTTTTGGTATCTGTTTTGTTTATAATTATGAGACTTATTATTCCAAGTAAAATGCTAATCATTACCAAAATAAATAATGCTTTAAATATTCTTGATTTAATTATTTTCATATTAAATTATATTTGCACTTTATTTTTTTATGACAATATATTATAATTAATATGAGGTATTTATATGGCAAAAGATAAAGAAGAAAAGAAAAAGAAAAATAAGAAGAAAAAAGCAGGAGAAGTTATTAGAAAAATTGCAGTTTGGCTTATGTTAATTGCAATGGTTGCCAGCTTATTTGCTTATGCATTTTCAGTATTTGGTAATTAAAAAAAGAGAATTATTTCTCTTTTTTATTGTTTTGTTTTTTTAATAAATCTCTTATTTCTTCTAAAAGAACAATATCATCTGGCTTTTTAGGTGCTTCTTCTTTCTTAGGCTCTTCTTTCTTTTTCATGAATTTATTCATTGCTTTAACAACTAAGAAAATACAAAAAGCTACAATTAAGAAATTAATTACAACTGAAATTAAGTTACCATAATTTAATGTTGCAGCACCTGCCTCTTGTGCAGCTTCTAATGTTTCATATTTGACTCCGTTTAATGCAACAAACCAATTTGAAAAATCAAGACCACCAGTTATTAAAGAAATAAGTGGCATTATAATATCATTTACAATTGAGGTTACAATTGCACTAAATGCCCCACCTATAACAACACCTACTGCCATATCCATGACATTACCTCTCTTAATAAATTCTTTAAATTCTCTCGCTAATGCTTTCATTTTTTTACCTCCATATTTATTATACCGTATATTTAAGTATATTTCTAGATATTATTTATTATATAAATAAAAAAACATCTTTTTAAGATGTTAATATTTACATTGGTGCACCCCTAGGGATTCGGACCCTAGACCCACTGATTAAGAGTCAGTTGCTCTACCAACTGAGCTAGGGGTGCAAGAACAAAGTCACTTCATAACTCAGTGATATGATTATAGCATATTCTCAATCAAAAAGTAAAGCATTTTTATTTAATTTGTCTAATGGCCTGCCCATTTTTAAGTTCATATTTTTTTGTTTCAATTAATTTACTTATACTCACTACATTATATCCCAATTCATTTAAACTTGGTATTATCTTTCTTATTGCTTCTATTGTTTCAAAATTTGTATCATGCATTAAAACAATACATCCATCACATGCATTTTTAATAACATAATTATATATTTTTACTGGATTTTTATTCAACCAATCTTTAGTATCAATATTCCACAATATTAAAGAATAATCTAGTGAAGTAACTTTATCATTATAAATTCCATATGGTGGTCTTAAATATTTTATGTAATCATTTGTTATTTCATTATATATTATTTGTACAGAATTAATTTCTTTTTCCAATTCCTTTTTAGATAAATTAGCTAAACTTTTATGAGAGTAAGTATGCGATCCAATTTCGCTAGATGAATTATATACCTCCTTTACTACATCATAATTATATTTCATTCTATTTCCTATCATAAAAAATGTGGCTGATGAATTATTTACTTCTATGGTTTTTAGCAATTCACTAGTATATTTTGTTGGGCCATCATCAAATGTAAATGCTATATATTTATTGTACTTGTAATGGTTATTCTGAAATTTCACTGTTTTTTCATTTAATAAAATAGTAATATGCGGTATGTAATCTATATCTTTAAAATTTATATCGCAAAAGTATACATCAATTTTATCATCATTAATTAGATATGTGTGATTATTTATATTTGAATTTTTAATGCTATCATATATTTTTTGGGAATATTTATAGTAAACTATTTCATTAATACTTCTTTCGAGAAATTTTTTGTCAAACAAATTAGTTATGTATGAAAGCGAGTTAGTACTTGTATTAAATATGAAATTTTTAAATTTAATTTTATCATAATTATTATCTATTAAAAATACAATATTAATATAATTATTTATGTGATAAATTTCATAATTTATGGTCAATTTTTTATTTTTTTCTTTTAATAATCTAAATTTTCTGACATAATCATATATATAATTTGAAATAATTTTATCTATTTTATTATTTTTCAATCTTGGATAATTAACATTTACAAGATTATCTTCATCTTTATAATTAATTGTTGAATTTACTAATGATTTTTTTAAAGATGGCGTATTACTTTTAAACGTATTTGCCAGTATCGAAACCATGGCAAGTAGTAATGAAATATAAATAAAAAATCTTAATAAATTGTTTTGATATTTTTTAACCACCTACAACCGCCCCTTTCAATAATATATATATATTAAAATTAAAAAATATTTCATTTTTGAATAAAAAATGGTTGAAAATACAAATTATTTATGTTATTATTAATACACATGCAGATTGTGGACCTTTAACTCAATTGGTTAGAGTTCCCGGCTCATAACCGGGCGGTTATAGGTTCGAGTCCTATAAGGTCCACCACTTAATGTGCAGGTGTGGCGAAATTGGCAGACGCACTAGACTTAGGATCTAGCGGAGTGATCCATGGGGGTTCAAGTCCCTTCACCTGCACCATTAAAAATTTAGACAGGTTTACCTGTTTTTATTTTGCCCTATAATCGCTCCATTTATGAAAGAAATTAAATTATAATAAACAAAAAGAAAGATTTTCTCTTTCTTTTTAATTACAAATCATTCTATTTATATATTTTTTTATATTCCTTATCAACTATTTCATCTATAGTTTTTTCACTATCATAATGTTTATATAAACATAAAAATGAGCATAATGAGAATAATATTACATTATAGATTGAGGTTTTAATATCATTTTCGTTATTAATTACTTTATAAAATAAATCCCCAATTGAATATATGCCCGCTCCTACACTAATAATACCTAATATTTTATCCCACATACTTAAAGCAGACATATGTTCTAATCCAATAGCTTCATCTTCATTTAATTTTTCGATTTCTTTAATTTTAAATTCTCTTTCTTTATTCATTATCTTTTTTCCTTTCTAATTTTAAATTACTATTTCTTATATATGTACTATAATCCCAAAAATTTTCTTTATCAGAATATCTATTCATTAATGATAATATTTGTTTATCTTTTGTAATATTATAATAATTTTTAATAAATGCTATCTTTTTAATTGTATTATCATCAAACATATAAGAGCTATTACCTTCAAATATTTCGTATATAAATGCCTTAGCCATCACACCATAATAATTAATAATATCACTACATGCAATTTCAAAATCATCCCCATAATAATTATTTTTATAAAAATTAAAAAACAAATTATATCTACCATTTAATATACTTTTATCACTTAAACTATATATGTCATTATCTATCAAGTATAGTAATCTTTTGATTGTCGTTTCAATAGAAAACCTAGCATCTTCATCAAATGATTCTAGATTTATATTTTTTAATTCTCTAATTAAACCATATATAAATAACATTTGAGATCTTGTTCTAAGAGTATATGAAATAAATTTTGATAACGGTTCATTTGGCTCAATTTTTTCATCTGTAAAACAATATTTTAATGATATATTAGTAATATCTTCATATATTCTAAACAATGATAATGGTTCATTTGTAAAATATGCTACTAAATATGAATCACCCAATAAGAATTGCATATTATCATCATTTTTATTAATAATATTATTTTCAGTACTTATTGGAAAATTAGTTTCATTAAAAGGATCACTTAGATAATAATTAATTTCATCTTCATAATCAATAACTGTTTGTTCCCCTAATCTAATTAATTTTTGATAAAATTCATATCTTTTATTAAATAATACTCTTAGTTGATTTAGATCAATAGTTTCTTGCATATAAAGTTCTTCAATTTCATCTTCATTTTCTGAATATTTTTCAAGTTTCTTTTTAATTCCATTTAAGTTAAGTAAATCTTTAATAATTTCGGTATTTTTAATTTTTTCAATAGCTAAATCAGTAAAAGGATAATTATATTTCGTGATAATCAAATCTAAATCACTTACTTTAATATTTTTATTTAAATATACATATCCATTATTATTAGTAAATGCTTCTGGATTATTAATAATAAATGTTTCAAAATCATCAACATTAGTTATCATTCTAATATCAATACTATCTAATAACAAATTAACTAAATATTTTGGGAACTTTTTTAATTTATTTACTGATATTTTTCTACTATTATTATATCTAAGCGTTAATAAAAACGCTAAATAAGTTGTATAATCATAATTAATATTATATTTCATAAAACACCCTTCAAACTTTGAAACATATTATATTACAAAAATAGACTTTTGTCTAGATAATATTTGTGGTATTATTAAATTAAGGTGATTATATGATTTATTATTTTATAGGAATAAAAGGTAGTGGAATGAGTAGTCTTGCACAAATTATGTTTGATTTAGGCTATAAAGTAGAAGGGAGCGATAAACCTGATCATTTTTTTACAGAAGTTCCCCTACTTGAAAGAGGTATTAAAATTAATGAATTTAATGAAAATAATATAAGCAAAGATATGATTGTAGTCAAAGGCAATGCATTTACAGAAGAAAATGTTGAAGTTAAAAAAGCATTAGAACTTAATTTAAAAATATATACATATCAAGAAATGATTGCTGAAATTACAAATAATACTAAATTGATTGCTGTATCTGGTTGCCATGGAAAAACATCAACATGTACTATGTTCAAGAATGTACTATCTACTTTTGGAGTAAATTATTTAATTGGTGATGGCTCTGGTTATGCTAATAAAGATAATGAATATTTTGTGCTAGAAGCATGCGAATATAAGAGACATTTTTTGTATTATAATCCCTACTATACAATAGTTACTAATATAGAACTTGATCATACTGATTATTATAAAGATTTAGATGATGTTATGGATGCATTTAATGAATTTATAAATAAAACTAAAAATACAGTTATAATGTGTGGTGATGATATTAATACAAGAAAAATTAAAACTAATAAAAAAGTATTATATTATGGTTTTAATGAAAATAATGATTTATATTTAAAAAATATTAAATATGAGGGTGATTATACAAATGCTGATATAATTATAAATAATGAATTATATATGAATGTAACTTTCCCATTTAATGCAAATCATTTATTATTAAATGTATTATCTGTTATCGCTATATGTTATTTAGAAAATCTTGATAAAGAAATAGTAAAACAAAATATATTAAAAATTGAACATGCTAAAAGAAGATTTATTGAAGAAAAATTTAAATCAAATATATTAATTGATGATTATGCTCATCATCCTACTGAAGTTAGAGTTACTATTGAAGCAGCTAAAAAGAAATATCCTGAAAGAAAAATAATTGCTATATTTAAAGCACATACAAAATCAAGAGTTAAATATTTTTATAAGGAATTTGCAGAAGCTTTAAGTCTTGCTGATAAAGCATATGTTATGGATATTGGCGAAGATAGAAAAGAAGTTGGATATGATGATGTGACTTGCAATTTAATTATTGATAATATTAAAAATGGTGAGTACATATCTCTTGAAACGGCAGATAAACTATTACAATATAAAGATTCTGTACTTCTATTTATGAGCAGTAAAGATATATATGTTCTTGAAAATAAATATAAAGAAATTGCTTAATAACAATTTCTTTTTAAATTAAAAGAAGAGAACTACTCTCTTCCTTCTAATCTGCATAATAAGTCGATTTTAAACATTTCTTTTTGTGCGTTAGCTTTAGAAATCATAATACCTTTATATGCAGTTAATTCAGATTTATGTCCATCTAATAATATATCTTTTGGTTCTAAATTATTAAGCATAACTATATTACTATTTTTATGAACAGTATAATTTAATTTAACTTCACCATATACTTTTACAAATAGTGAATCTGTGGGTAATCTTAAATCATAAGTTTCAGTTTGTTCATGTTTATTTAATGAAACAAGTTCACCTACAAATTCACCACTTCTTAATTTAGGATAAAAATCAAACATAAGCTTTTTATAAGCAACCATGTTATATTTTTTAAGGCTTCTTTCTAACTTTCTAAAGTTGTTTTCATCCAAATAATCTAATATATATCTACCCTTCATAAACCAAACCCCCTTATTGATTTGTATTTAGATTATAACATAAAAAGATACAAAAGTCAACACTTTTGTATCAATTTTGATAAGCGCTTTATAATTTAATCTATATATGTAAGTAATTCTTCAGTTGATACAATGATCACAGGCCTTATTCCTAATTTATTATTATATATATTTGAATTGCTACGTACTCCATTTGAAGATACACTGTATACGGAATATAAATCACTATTGTTTAAATATATTGAACCTAACCAATAAGAATTAGTACTTTTTAATATTTCAATAGGAATATTAGTTTCTTCATATGATAATAATCTTGCACTAACTTTCATATTATTTATAGAAGATATAGCATTTGCATATTCATTTATTATATTATACAATATACTATTTTCATCAAATACATAAGGTGTGAGACCATCATATTTTTGACCAATTTCATCCTTCCAATAATTGGTATTAGAAAAAGCACTACTTGATTCATTTACTTTACTTTGCATATTATATTTAATATTTAAGTTATATTTTGCTAGCAATTTTGTTTCGTTTTCATTACTTTCTATTACATAAAAATGCTCATTTCCAATGCTAATTTCATCAGAACTAGAAATCATTTTATCATTTTTTCTACTAATGTATTTTATACCTTTATTTTGATATGGTGGTACAGATATTACAATAACTGGTCTTATTTCATTAGAATCACTACATTTACTATACTGAAAAATTACTCCATTGATATTAACTGATAAAACAATATCATCATTTGCAGGAGTTCCAAGCCAGTATAAATGGGATGTATCATTTCCTACACTCTTTAATATTTTATTATCAAGTTTATAAGCTTCTTCATATGAAAGAAGTCTTGCGTATACACTTACATCATTGCTATAAGCATTTTCTATTTTATTTGCATATGCATTTATTTTTGTATATAAAATACTATTCTCATCATAAATATAATTTGTATTATTTTTCCAATATTTACCTGTAGAAAACTGTGATTTTGTTGGATTTTGATTGGATTGAACAAGATTATCTGCATCCAAATTATATTTTGATAATAAAGTTATTTCATTTTCGCTAACATCTATTACATAAAATGGTTCTGAATTAATTGTAACTTCATCATAAATAGTAATAGTTCCTTCTTCCTGTCTATTTGTAAAATTTAATACTTTTTCTAAAAAAGGTAAATTTCCCAATTTATTTAAAGCATATTCTACTTCATCTTCTGAATATTTTTCATTAACTAATTCATTTTTTAATTCTTGCTGATTAAAATTTAAGTATAGTTCTTTGGCTCTTTCATAAGCAAATTCTTTAAAATCAATTTTAAATTCAGCTGATTGAATAACACTAATCGAATAATTGATTTCATCATAGTTAAATTTTCTTTCTTTTAATTTTTCTTTGATTGATTCTTTACTAATTGGACTAGTTATTAAATCTTGAGTATAATTTAATGCTTTTAATTTCCAATCAACAATTTCTGATGCATAATCTATTTCATCATTATTATAGCCAAGTTCTACTAGAATATCATTTAATGCTATTCTATCTTTATATTCTAATTCATTATATACTAATTCAGCTATTTCATCAGCTTTCTCTTTAGATAAAATTAAAGTTTTAATACTTTTAATATCACTGAATGAACCATAATATGTAGTTTTTCCAACTTTCACGAATGCTCGTACTTTATAATAATAAGTACTATCTTTTTTTAAACCACTATCTACATAATTTGATAAATTATTATTGTAATCAATGGTTGCAATAGTTGTATATTTTCCTTTTTTTGATACACTTCTTTGTATTTGTAATTTAATATTATTATCCATGAAAGGATAACTATAATTAATATTTATTGAATCTAAATGTGGCTCAAAACTTATTATACTTACCTTTTTTAATGAAGGTTTTAAAGTAACTATATTACTATAAGAACTATAATATTTTTTAGAATCTATTTCTACATAACTTCTTATTTTAAAATAATATGTTTTACCAGGAATTAATCCAGTTTTATTCGCAGTTAATTCACTCGTTGTAGTTACTTTACTATATTTCTTATTTTTATATTTAGAATAATATAATTCATATCCATTTGCATAACTAATATTATTCCATTTAAGGATTGCTTCGCTTGATAAAGCACTACCCTTTAATGTTGGTTTACTTATACTTGTTTTTTTACTATATACTTTGCTGTAACTTCCACAAATACTATTTTCATTACATGCTCTTACTTTATAATAATATGTAATAGTTGGGTTAATATCCTCATCATTAAATAATAATGTTTCAGTAGCACCTATAGTTTTAAAATTTTTTCTTTTATTGGTACTTCTTTGTACTTCATAGTATGCTGCACCACTTACTTTTTTTATAGTTAAATCAATTTCTTTATAATTAGCAGCTTTAATATTACTTACTGTTGGATTATTTGGCGCAGTTTTTGTACTTACTACATCACTAAAACTTCCATATATTTTTTTACCTCTAACCTTTGAATAAGCTCTTACTTTATAATAATATGTTTTATTTGTGCTTAGTCTTTTATTTTTATAACTTACTATTTTATTTCTTGAAATCGTTGTTATTCTACTCCATTTTTTATTATCAGTACTTCTATATATTTCATACCCGGTATTACTTGTTTTATTGTAAGTTACAGTAATTTGTTTATTTCCTGCTTTAAGTTTTACATTTTCAACTTTATTTGGTACTACTTTTGCGCTTTTAACTTCACTTGTTATATTTTCTTCTTCGCTAACTCCAACTACTTTATAATAATATGTAGCCCCATATGTAAGTTTAGCATCCGTATAATTATCTTCAGATACAGTTGCAACTTTTTTAAACCCACTAGTTTTCTTAGTGCTTCTTAGTATTTGATATTCCTGACAACTTTCATCTTTTTCCCAAGTTAATACTACAGAATTATTATTTCCTTTCTTTATATTTGGTGATAATTTATCAAGTTCGTTCACAATTTCTTCGGCAAAAACACATAAAGGCATAATCAATAGTAGCATTGTAATTAAAATTATTTTTAATTTCTTCATTTTCATTCTCCCTTCTTATAATACACAAACATTATATAACATTTTTCACATTTTTTCAATAATAATACAATAAAAATTAGAAACTAATAATTGTTTCTAATTTTATTTTTTAATAATATATAACATAACATAAATCCAAGCAAGAAAGATAATATTGAAACAGATATAAATATTATTAAATTAGATTTAGGGCTTACTTGTATTTTATTAAAATGTGCATATACAATTAAATCTTTATCTACTAATGAGTTTTCTCTAATCAATTCTCCATTTTCTCTTTCAGTGTACCATCCAGTAAATTCATATCCATCTCTTATTGGTGTACATAAATCTCCCCAAACATTTCCTTCTTCTAAAGTTACTTCTCTTAAATAACTATTACTACAAAACTTAAAGCTTTCGCTATCATACCTTAAAGTATATTTTTTCTTTTCAATTACATCAGGTTCTTCATTGGATGGTTTAGCATTATTACTTTTTCTATTTACTTTTATTGTATATGTTTTTGTTTTTTCATTTTCAGCAGTAACTACTATTCTAAATTCATTATTTCCTTCTTTTAATGTCTTTGTTCCAGTTCCTGTTACTTTAGATTTTAATTCTTCACTAGATGCATTAATTGTAATTTCTTTTACATTATTTTCAACTTCAATATTATATGTTGTAGTATTTTTATTAAAGTTAATATTTCCAACACTAACATTTAATGTTTTTAAATTATTATTTGAATTTCTATCATCTTTTTTATTTACTGTTATTGTATATGTTTCTTTATTTTAATATTATTTATCCAATATAGTAACATTATCGATGTATTTACTATCACTATAATTTAATAATACATTATAATTTTTATTATTACTAAACTGTTTCTTTAATGCTAGTATTTCATTAGCAGAATTATATGTTTTTTCTTTGTATGTTACTGATAATGAATGTTCTTTATATTTATTTATATTTTTAATAACAGTGTCTAATAAATTTTCAATAAAGAAACCACTTTGACTGCCATTATATATTTCTAAACTAGAATTATATAAATTAACATTAAAATCATTTATTATATCGTCGCCTGCATCTTCTTTTTGTTTATCCACATTTGGAACAGTTTGTTTATCAAAATTAATTGTATTATAAATTATTAAACCAAAGATAAATAGAAATACCAATGCTGAAATTATTACAATTACTTTACTATATTTAAAAGAATTCATAGTATTATCAATTATTATATTTTTCAATTCTCTTTGCTTTTTATCTTCTTCATTTTTAGAATTAATATATTCAATATATTCTTTATTATCACTATATGGAGCTCCACAATTATTACACTTTTCTTCTATATCTACATTTATTATAGATTTACAATGTTCACATTTTATTTTCATAATTTTAAACCTCTTTCATTATTCTAATTCATATTTTTTTGATTTTATATTTTTATTTAACATATTTATAAATTCTTCTTTTGAAACAGTTATTGTGTCTTTACTACCACGAATTCTATAACTTATTGTATTATTATTCTTTTCATTATCACCAATTATTAATGTATATGGCACTTTTGAAATAACGCTTTCTCTTAATTTATAATTAAGTTTTTCATCTCTATCATCTAGTACTACTCTAATATCATTATCATTAATTAAATTATATATTTCATTACAATAATCTAAATGATATTCATTATTAACTGGAATAATATTTACTTGTTTAGGGCTCATCCAAAGTGGGAGATTTCCTTTAGTTTCTTCTAAGTAATAAGCAATAAATCTATCAATTGATCCTAAAATTGCTCTATGAAGAACTACAGGAGTTTTTTTACTTCCATCTGTATCAATATATTTTAAATCAAATTTCATTGGTAAACAGAAATCGATTTGACAAGTTGATAAAGTATAAGCATTTCCAATTGCTGGTTTTACTTGAACATCAAGTTTTGGTCCATAGAAAGCTGCCTCACCTATTTTTTCTTCATATGGAAGATTTAAATTTTTCATTATTTTTCTAAGTGCATTTTCAGCTTTATCCCACATTTCATCATCTTGATGATACTTAACTTTATCTTCTGGATCTCTAAGACTTAGTTCAAATTTATAATCAGTTATATGTAATTCTTTATATACTTCAAGTATTAAGTCAACTACACCTTTAAATTCACTTTCTATTTGTTCTGGTGTACAAAAAATATGTGAATCATTTTGACAGAATGTACGAACTCTTTCAATTCCTTTTAATGCACCACTTGATTCATATCTACAGTCTCTAGCAACTTCTGCAATACGAAGTGGTAAATTACGATATGAATGCAAATCATTGCTGTAAAGAACCATATGATGAGGGCAATTCATTGGTCTAAGTACATATTCTTCATCTTCAACTTGCATGATAGGAAACATAGCATCTTTATAATGTTCTAAATGTCCTGATGTTTTATATAGTTCAACATTTCCAAGAGGTGGTGTTTGAACATGCAAGTAACCTCTTTTAATTTCCTTATTTCTAATATAATTTTCAAGTTCATTCCATAAAACAAATCCATTAGGTAAATACATTGGAAGTCCACGTCCTACTAAATCAGACATCATATAAATTCCTAAGTCTTTGCCTATTTTTCTATGATCTCTCATTTTTGCTTCTTCAAGTTCAGTTAAATATTCATTTAAATCCTCTTCATTTTCATAACATACACCATATACTCTTTGAAGCATTTTATTTTTAGCATCATTTTTCCAATAAGCGCCACTTACTTTAAGTAATTTAAAGTATTTCATTTCTTTAGTTGAATTTACATGTGGCCCTCTACATAGATCAATAAAATCTTCTTGCCTATATGCTGATATTATAGTATCATTTTCATCCATTCTACTAATTAAATCAATTTTATAAGGATCATCTTTAAACATATCAAGAGCTTCATCTTTAGATAGTTCAACTCTTTTAATTAGTTTATTATCTTTAGATATTTTTTTCATTTCTTTTTCAATTTTAGGAAGATCTTCTTCTGTTAAAGATACATTTCCTAAATCGATATCATAATAAAATCCTTCATCAATAACTGGTCCTACCCAAAATTTAGCATCAGGATATAAATGTTTAATCGCATGTGCTAATAAGTGAGCACAACTATGATTAAGCATGTTTAATCTTTCATTATTTTTAATTTCTTTCATATTCACACTTCCATTTCTTAAATTCTTGTCTATTATATTTTTTATTTAGGACTACTCCTCTATCTTCAAGTTCACGTCTAGCCCTTCTACTTACGCTTCTTCCATTAAATCTGATATTCAATAATTTTTTTAGTTCATATATTTTCATATCAGAATAATTTGGTATAGTTTTCTTTTCTTTTTTGGTTTCTACTTCAATTACTATTTCTTCAGTTTCCATTTTATCAAAACTGGGAACATAATATGGAATTATTTTTTTGCCATCAGTTACTAATATTACATTGCCATTTTCAACTTCAAGTGGATGATTTTCAATGAATGAGAAAGTACTTCTTTTTAAATTAGGAAACAAATGTTTTACATCCTCATGAGACAATTTTTTTAAAGCACTTCCTCTAACAGCAAAATATCTTGATATAAATTTTGCTAAAGTAATAATGTTTTCTTTCATAATATATTCCCCCTAAAAACAAAAAAAGAATAGTACACAAGGAAGTCTAAATAGACGGTACCATTCCTAAATTTAACTTTATGTTATTTAACGCATAACTAACGTAAGCTATTAACTTCATAAAACTTGGTAGTAATTATTAAGATGATTTATTAGTTTACACCAACCACTAATTCTCTATGCTTCTTTCATTAATAATATTGTCCAAATAAATTTACATATTTAATGTTAGCACATTTTATAAAACTATGCAATATCTAAAATTAAACTTTTGTTTTTTCTTTTAATTTGAGATAATTCTTGAATTCTTTTATCTAATTCATCAAGTTCAGTTGCATCTAAATCCATTATTGCCTTTACTATTGATTTTTTATCTTTTTCTTTTATTACAATTGTTTTTTGTTTTTCTAAAGGTTTAAATGGTGTCATTTCTAAATTCTCATCATTTATATCGTTCACTATATTATACTTTACATTTTTTGAATTTGATTCAAGTAAATTAAAGTCATTCTTTCTAGCAACATATTTTTGCTTTTTTTCAAATTCCACATTAGGTTCTTCATAAGTTCTTATGTGTCCAAAGCTTTTTGCGAGTTCTATTCTAGCTTTTTGATCTTCTTCATCATCGCGAGTTATATAATTGCCTTCATTAATTTCCTTATTATACGCTTTTTCCACCGGATTTCCATCTTTTACTAAATCAATTGCCTTAATCGCATAATAAAAAGGTATAAATCCTTTTAAAATTTTAGATATACAAGAATTAAATTTATACATGCTATTGTTATTTTTTAAAACATATCCATCATCATCTAACTGTTTTTTTACAAGTGGTCTTACTGTTTCAATTACAGAAACACCATATGCGGTAGTAATAAGTTGTATAATTATATATGTAATTAATACTTTTATCATAATAAATTCCCCCTATAATCAAGGATTCACATCCAAAATTACTCGGTATATTATATCAAAAAAAGTGCATTATGTCAAATACACCTTATTTTCTTTTATCTTTACTAATTAAGGTAAATTCATTAGTTAAAAATTTAATTCTTTCAATTATTCGCTTTGATTTAATAATATCTGTTCCTTTAGAAGTTTCTGAAAGAACATTTTCAAGTTCAGCAATTGTAAAATTTGAGGTAAAAAAAGTTGTTAAGTTATTATCCATTCTATATTGAAGTATTGTACCGAGTACTTCATCTCTTGACCATGTACTATTGTTTTCTGCACCAATATCATCTAAAAGTAAAATATCACTAGTCATAATTTCATCTATCACTTCATCATAATTATATTCATTAAATGATGCTTTTAATCTTTTAAGTAAATAAGGGTAATATACATTAACACATCTATATCCTTTATTAGAAAGTTCATTTAGTAAAGCACTTAATATATATGATTTTCCGCTTCCAAATGAACCACTTAAATAAATACCTTTTACTTCTTCATTATTTATTTTTTTCTTTAAGAACTCTTTTATATATTTTAATATTTCACTTCTCTCTTTTTCAATTATAATATCACTTAAAGATGCTTTTTGTAGTATTTTTGGAGTTTCAAAAAAAGTTGTTGTATTTTTTATTATATCTTCTTTAAAGTATTTACATGGTTTATAAATAAATTCTAAGTGACTATCTCTAACTTCCGGATAGTATATATGTCCTGATACTTCATTTTTGCATTTATCTAGACCTCTGCATTTTGAACAATTCTTTAAATCACAAACAGTCATCTCTAATTTAGAAGTATATTTCATCAATATTTCATCATCTAATTTTAATCTTGCACATAATTTTTTAAATGTATCATCAGTATTAGATTTAATATATTCACGTCGTAAATCATCATTTATTGATTTTTTACTTTTATTTACAAAATTACTTCCTTTAATCATTTTCTAAACTCCTCTATAAAATTTTTAAATTCATCGTCTTCAATATTTTCACCAGATGATTCTATTTTTTCATTTAACCATGGCGGTATAACTTTATTTACTACTCTAGTATCTTTCTTTTGAATCTTTTTATATTCTTTTCTTGCAAATTCCATTGCTTCACTTGCAGTTTCTAAATTACTCCTTTTCCATTGCCCCGCAATTGACTCTACATAATTATTTACAAGTTTATTATTGTTTATTCTAAGACAATAATCTATTAATACATTAACAACGGCTGGATTAAGTTTCAAATCAATAAGTAGCATTTCTAATATTTTCATATCTTTATTTGTTGGTTTAACACCTTTATATTTGGCTTTTAAAAATTCATAAGGCGAATGACTTTCAAATACTTTTATCATTCTACCTTTCATTGTATTATCTCCTGATGCGCTTTTTAAATATTCTGGTTGACTTTTAAATAATAAACTAGGAAGTCTATTATCATTATTAAATTGATAGAATTTTCTTGTATTTTTTCTAAGTTCTTCTTTATCAATATTACCTTTTTCATTTAAAGACGCTCTAATAAGATCTGCCATTTGAATTGGATCAATTTCATATAGATATGAAAGATTAGTAATAAGTTCTTTCATAGTTTTATTTAAACATTTTTCATTAAACATTTCTTTTGGTAAAGATGATATTAATAAATCAAAATCATAATCCAATTCATATTTAAGTAATAATTTATTTTTAGATACAATTTCTCCTTCATTTATTTCTAAGGCTGTATAGTTTCTAACTTTATATACTTCATCAAATGAAGAAGTTATTTCTTCATAATCTTTAAGTGATATATGAGGAACTTTAAATAAATCAAATAATCTATTGTATTCATTTTTACCCACATTATTATATAAAACCACATTAAATATAGGATGAGAAAAAAATTCTTGAGCACTCATCGGACTATATAGTTCATAAATATAACTATTTACATCTCCCTCATTATAATATGTTTTTAAAAGTCCTATTCCTTCTAATCTAAGTCTTGCTTCTTTTATATTGTCAAGTGTTAATGTCATACTAGTCATTAAATGATGATGAGTAAGTTCACCTGAAACATAAGTACCATTTGCTTCACTTTGAAGTTTTAAATATAAAACAATTGCTGAATAGCCTATTATAGGCATATAAAGATTATTCAAAACAAATCTATCTTGTTCATTCAATAAACTTTTATCTATTACTTGATACTTATCTGCTGGATATAATGATACTTTTTTCATACTTACCTCACTAAAAATATTATACAAAATAAAAAGTAAAATATAAAGAATTATTTTACTTTTTAAATATTATTTTAATACTCTAATTTTATCTTTAGTAGTTTTAATTAAATGTTTATCACTAGGAATTACTATATCTTTTGTATACCAATAATTTGATTTATCAAGATAATTATATTTGTTACTTATACCAAATAAATCTTTTCTAGTAACATTACTTTCTTTTTTATCTTTTTTTACCATTGCATTACATCCGGCATAACCCATTAATAAAATAACTGCTGCTGTCATACAATAAATTTGTATATTTCTGTTTTTATTATTTCTTTGTTTTTCTTTAATACTATAATCTTTTTTCATATTTGTTCCTCCATTTAAATTATAAATTATATTTATTATTTATACAAGGTTTTAAAAATCTATTTATTCTCTTTCACTTAAATATTTATGTAAATCTTCAGCTACTTTTAATGGTACTATTTCAGAAAGTTCATATATACTTGCTTCTTTAATTTTAGTAACACTTCCATACTTTTTAATTAATTTCTTTTTTCTTATTTCGCCTAATCCATTTATATTATCTAAGACGCTAGAAATAGACCCTTTACTTCTTATTTCTCTATGATATGTAATTACAAATCTATGTACTTCTTCATCAATTCTACTTAAAAGTCTAAATACGTTACTACTTTTATTAATAGGAATCAATTCTAAAGTATCGCCGTCTACTATAGCTTCTGGACTATGATGATCATCTTTTTTAACACCAATAACTTTTATATTTAAATTTAAACTATTAAGTATTTCATTACAAGCATTTATTTGATTAACACCACCATCAACTATAATTAAATCAGGAATAGTTAATTTATCTTTTAAAACTCTAAAATATCTTCTATAAATAACTTCTTTCATTGAACCAATATCATCATTCTTCTCTTGACTTAATTTAAATTTTCTGTAATTCTTTTTAGAAGGGACACCATCTATAAATGTTACCATAGCAGATACATTAAAAGTTCCAAATAAATTTGAATTATCAAATGCTTCAATTATAGATAATTTATCCAATTTTAGTAACTCTTTTAATTCTTCATTTGCATTAGTCGTAAGACTTTCATTATTGTAAATAAGTCTTATTTCTTTTTCATAAAGTTCTTTAGCATTATTATATGCCATATCAAATAATTTCTTTTTGATTCCTCTTTGTACTAATATTGCTTTAGTATTTAAAACTTCACTTAACATATCAGTATTTAATATTTGTGGAACTATTATTTCCTTTGGCACTATGTTGTTTTTACTATAAAATGAATAAATATAGTATTCTAAAGTTTCTTTTATATCATTTATAACTGGTATTATTTTGTTATTTATTCCTACAAGTTTGCCATTTCTAATAAAGAATATGACTATACTTACATATGAATTATCATAATAATAATTAATTACATCTCTATTTATATTATCATTCATTTCAACAATACTTTGATTTTTAAATAAATCATTTATATAATTTAATTCTTCAACCAATTCTTTACATACTTCAAAATTCAAATTTCTAGAATTAATTTCTATTTTTTCATTTATTTTATTTATTAATAATTTATCATTACCATTTAAGATAGATAATATTTCTTCTTTAATTTTAGTATCATCTATATTTTTATTTTCACAATAGCCAAGACATTGTCCTATATGGTAATAAAGGCACACTTTTTTAGGCATAGTTTCGCATTTTCTTAAAGGATATAATCTATTTATTAAATTAACCATTCTTCTTGCTGCATATACATTTGGATAAGGTCCAAATAAATGATTGTTTTTCTTATTTATATTTATTTCTCTTTTAACTCTAAGTCTTGGAAATTTTTCTTTAGTAAATTCTATATATGGATAACTTTTATCATCTCGAAGTAATATATTATATTTAGGGTCATACTTTTTTATTAAATTGTTTTCTAAAATAAATGCTTCTGTTTCACTAGCAGTAACTATATATTCAAAATGATCAATTTCACTTACTAATTTTTTAGTTTTACCAGTAACTCTTCCTGTAAAATAACTTTTAAGACGATTAAAAAGTATTTTTGCTTTGCCAACATAAATTACTACTCCATCTTTATTAAACATCAAATAACAACCACTTTTTTTAGGTACTTGTTGTAATTCCTTTTTAAACATAATATATCCTCCTTTCAAATTATAATATAAAAGAACTATTTTGAAAATAATTCTTTTGCAATTTTAAGCGATAATAAATGAATTAATTTTTCATCATCAACTTTTACTAGCTTACTATCTTCTAAATAACAAAACATTGATTTTTTAGGATCTTTTTCCTCACATAGAAAATAATATTTAATTTTATTATGTTCAATTATTGAAGCCACTATGTACTTAATATCATTATCAAGTGTAAGTAAATCATATAATTCTATATTCATAATTTATTCCTTTCTTAATAATTATATCATATTGTAAACTTTTTTGTTCTTTTCATTGCTTCATATGACACTTCATTATTTTTTATATATTGTCTTAAAAAATATATTTTATCTAAATTATTATTAAATATAATATCAGAAAGTTCTAATGCTGCATCTAAATAAATTTTATTATAATCAAATCTATCTTCTAAACTTTCTAATACTTTTTGTCTTTTTAAAACAATATCCATATCAAATTTATTATCTAAACAACTAAGTAATAATTTGATAAATGTATTTACATTATTTTGCCATATAACTGCATCTAATGTTCCATTTGGACTTCTAAATTCAATTGTATCTTTATATGCAATTCTCTTATAATCAGAAATAAGTGTCGCGATAGAAAAATTAATTGCTTTTAATCTACCTGGTAATTCTAATAATAAGGTTTCTATATCATAATTAGTATTAACCATTTTATCATATACATTTAAGTAATCAATACTTGATGGTTTAGAATATTTGATTTCAGGATTTTGATTTAAATATTCATTATAACCATATCTATATAAAATATTTTCATAAACTCCCCAAAGTTTTAATAAATTAAGTAATGCTTCTTTTTTGTTATTAAGTATTTGAGTACCAACATGTATATGCCCTGCACAATGCGGACCAATACTTGCATATTTTTTAATAAATGCACACACTTTAACTAAACTTAACCAATATTTTTGATTATCAGTAAGTATTGGTGTTCTCACTTCTTTACCATTTAATAAGGTTTTATCATCGACAATATTCCAAAGGTGAGTATCATGATATAATTCAACAATATTTCCTTTTGTAAGTTCAAGATTATTAAATAATTTTTCAAATTCTAAAATATCACATTTAATATTCTCAAATTCAAGTTCAAGTCCAAATGTTAAAGAATTATTTATTCCCAAATTATTTCTTAATTTTAATTTATAATTTAATAATTCACAAATAAATTCTTTTTTATCTACTTCATTCATTAATGATAATCTATCATTACATTTTAAATCAACAAAATTAAATTCTTTTTTCATAAGTTTAACCCCTTTTTAAACTTTTTTATTTCATTAATTTTTGTTCAAATTGATTCTTGGCCATATCAGAAAATATTTCTGTTTGGCTTAAAATTCTACTAAGGTATTTATATGTTTTTAAACCTGAAAAAGTCATACCTGATGCGCTAAACAATGAAAGAGCAGTAAATCCTAGGCTTCTACCAATATATTCATTTCTTGCAAAAGAAGATAAGCCTAAAACACCAAACACAGATGTAAAAGCAAGTAACAAACCAGTAAAAGAAGAAGAAATTATTACTCTTCTAACATTATTATCAGTTCTGTTTTTAAACTTTTCAATATCTTTAATTACTAATTTATTAGGATCAGTCATTCTATTATTCATGATTATGATTCCCCCTTTTTAAATATTGCTGTATATATTACCACAAATCTTTATTTTTTTCAAGTTTTTTGGTAAAATAAGCATATGAAAAAGAAAAGTGAAAGTTTTATTGAAGTTAAAAAATCTAAATTTTATGGTTATTTATATGAAGTAAATGATATAAATGAAATAGATACAATAATTAATAATTTAAAAAATGAACATAAAAAAGCCAAACATATAGTATATGCATACAAAGTAAACTCATTTGAAAAGAATTATTCTGATAAAGAACCAAGTGGTACTACTAGGGGGCTACTTGATTTAATTCATTTGAAAAATATGGAAAATACTTTAATAGTTATAGTAAGATACTTTGGTGGTACTTTACTAGGAAGTGGTCCATTAACAAGAACATATACTAAATGCGCATCAATGTTAATTATAGAATAATTTAGAAAGCACTCCAAGTGTTTTTTTTATACCTTTATTCATAAAATCTTCAGTAAATTTTCCAATATTATAACCTAAATTTGTAATTGTATTTGAATAATCTTTATAATCAGTTACCAAGTAATCATTTATAGATACATTTTTACCATTTTCTACATCACTTTCAAACTTTTTAATACTCTCTTTAGTAAGTTCAGCTTTATTATGTGCTTTAAATTCATAATATCCTGCCTCTTTAGTTATATAAATAATTAAGAATAATACAAATAATATAAGTAAAACTATCATAAATTTATCTTTACTTTTCTCTTCTTCCATATATCTCCTCATTTATATATTCAGATAATACTCTAGCAAATACTTCTAAAGTATTATTTATTTCTTCTAAAGTATTATCAACTCCTCCAAGTTCAACAAGAATTGCTCTATCACTTAAATCTTGATTAAATCTACCACTTTTCCTTACATATATTCCCCTACTTAATCCTTTATATTTTTTAGTTATTCTATCATTTAAATTATTCATAAATTCTTCATTTTTTTTATAATTTTTATAATTGTTTCCAAGAACAAACATAATTCTTGCATATTTCTTATTATTATCTTCAAACAAAGTATATTTATATTTAGTAGAATCTCTATGTAAATCAATTAATATTTTATAATCATTATTTTTAAGTTCTTCTTTTGCATAACTTCTACTCGCTGAATAACTATATTTATAATCAAGTTTATTTTTAGTTAAATAATCTTTCATACTTCTTTTTTCTATTTTAGATTCTATTTTGTAGTCATTTAAATGATCTTTTAATATTAAACTAGCTAATTTTACATTAGGTGTAATACTATAGTCACTTACAAATGGCATACGATAACTTTCAGTATCATGAGTATTATAAATATATATTATTGGATTACTTTTTTTAACTTCTTCTTTTTCTTCCTTAATTTGAACATTTACTTTTTTAATACTTTCATTCTTTTCAGGTTCCACTACAATATCATCATATTCAATTATTTTATTAAGTGAACTATATAATAGTTCTCTAAATATTTGTTTTTCTCTAATAACATTATTTTTAATTATTAATTTCTTTACAAAATCATATTTATTAAATAAATATAAATATGTAAAAGAAAATATAATTAATATACCTATAAATACATATTTTAAATAATCTTTTTTATTATAAAATTTTCTTATCATATATTCACCCATTAATAATATAAACCAAATATTATATAAAAAATGTCGAAATGATTGATTTTTTTAAAAATATTTGGTAATATTAAATAAGTTTTAAGGGAGGTGCAACTATGGCCAATATTAAAAGTGCTAAAAAAAGAATTCTAGTTACAGAAAAAGAAACTATTCTAAATAATGATGTAAGAAGTAGTATGAAGACTGCGATTAAAAAGGTAGAAAAAGCTGCTACTAAAGAAGAAGCTATGGCTAAATTACCTGAAGCAGTTAAAAGAATAGATAACGCTGCATCAAAAGGTGTAATTAAAGCAAACACTAGAGATAGATATAAAAATAGATTAAATAAAGTTGTTAGTTCAAAATAGTAGATTATATCTACTTTTTTTGTTATAATAAACTTGTGATGAATATGAATAGAACGGAAAAATTATTTACTATATTTGTTTTTCTTTTATTTTCATTTACTGCTTATATTTTTTATACAAGAAGAGATGAAATCAAAGAAGTTACAACTTCATTTATTTTAAAATTTAAAAATAATGAAGTAATAGTTCCATATGATAAAACTGTTAATCATAGAAATTATAATTATAAAACTGTACATGAAACAGATGATTTTAAACCTAAAAATATAAATGATATTAAAAACATTTATTATACAGTTTTGAATAATGGTTGGGATGAATTTACATTTTATTGCCCTAAAGATTATAAAAACTGTTCTGATGATGTAAAAAGTATTATAAATGAAAAAGATTATATAACACAAATAAATAATTATGTTAGTCCATATAATTCATATAAAAATTATAATACATCTATTACTAATGATACTGAAATATTTTTAAAAGTAGATAAATTATATACTGATTATGATATTGATAATATTAATCAAGAAATTGATAAAATATTTAATGAATTAAATATAAATAAAAATAACTATACTTTAGATGATATAAAACAATTACATGATTATATAATAAATAATACAAAATATGATAAAGATTATGAAGATAATACTGAAAGTATTTCAAATAAAGCAAGTGGCGCCCTATTTCATAATTTAGCACTTTGTAGTGGATATGCTGATACTTTTTCATTAATGTTAGATAAATTAAATATTCCTAATTTTAAAGTTTCAAATAATGAACATGTATGGAATGTAGTTTTAATTAATAATGAATGGAAACATGTTGATGTTACATGGGATGATGATGAGAGATATAAAAATAATTATTATAATTTCTATATGCTTACAACAGATGAATTATTAAAAAAAGATAATGATATACATGCATTTAATAGAGAAATTTATAAAGAAATAAAATAAGCATTTTAAAGCGCTCTAATGAGCGCTTTTTTAATCATCAAGTTTTACACTAACTACTTTAGATACTCCACTTTCTTGCATAGTAATTCCATATAATTTATCCAAAAATTCCATTGTTTTCTTTTTATGAGTTATTACAAGTAATTGTGTTTTATTTTTATAATTTTCTAAGTATGAGCCAAATACTGTAGCATTATTTTCATCTAATGCACTTTCTACTTCATCTAATATTACAAAAGGAACTCTTTCTAAATTCATAATTGAAAATAATAAGCTAATTGCGGTCATTGTTCTCTCACCACCAGAAAGCAAACTTAATGGTTTTTCATTTTTTCCTGGTGGTACCGCAATAATATCTATACCAGTTTCAAGTATATTATCAGGTTCAGTTAATTCCAAATGAGCATGTCCTCCTTTAAATAATGTTTTAAATACTTTACTAAATTCAACATTAATGTTATTAAATGATGTTTCAAATTTTTCCTTCATAACTTCATCCATATCATTTATAATATTAAGTAAATCTTGTTCACTATTTTCTAAATCACTTTTTTGCTTATTTAAGAAATTAACTCTAGTACTTATCCTTTCATATTCATCTATTGAACCTAAATTAACGTCTCCTAAAGATTTAATTTTCTTTCTTAATGTAGATACTTTTGATCTTGCTATATCTTCATCTATTTCAAGTGTATATTCTCTACTAGCTCTATCATATCCTAAATTATAATCTTCAGAAAGTCTATTTAATAATGTATCTAAATTCATATTTAATTTAGTTATATCTATTTCTAATGTATTTATTTCATTATTTTTATTATTATATTCACTATTTAATTTTTTAATAGATGTTTCAAGTTCATTTAAACTATTATTAGTATCAGCTTTTTCTTTATTATATGCATCTAAATTATGTTCAAGTTCTAATTTTCTTTGTTCATGAACATAATATTCTTCAATTACTTTATTAAGTTCATTATCAAGTGATTTATCAGTTAAATTATTTATTTCATTTTTAATCATTTCAAGTTCATGATTAAATGCATCTAAATCATTAGTTTTTGCATTCACTTTTTCATTATTTTTTAAAACTTCTAAACTTACATTATATATCTTATCTTTAAGTATATTTAAATCTTTATCATAATCATTTAATTTATTATCAAGTGATTTAATATTTTCATTCATATTATTTATAGATAACTTTAGTTTTTCAAGTTCATATTTATCACTAATAAATGAATTATTTGTTTTTAAACTACCACCAGTCATAATACCACCAACATGAATAATTTCTCCATCAAGTGATATTACTCTATATCTATGATTTATTTTTTTACTTATTGCTATAGCGGAATTAATATTAGAAGCCACTATAATATTACCAAGTTGATTCATTACTATATTATAATATTTTGTATCATATGTAACAAGTGATGATGCAATATCAATAAATCCCATTATATTTGATGCATCTCTAAGTACATCTGGTTCAATACTTTTTGGTTTAATGACATTAAGTGGGAAAAAAGTTGCCCTTCCTTTATTATGATTTTTTAAGTATTCTATTGCTTCTTTAGCACATGATTCATCATCTACAACTATATTGTTTGAACTTGCTCCTAAAGCAACATCTAACATAGTCATATATTCTTCTTTAGTCTCAATTAAATTACCAAGTATATTATGTATACCTCTAAGTGTTGGGCTTTCTATAATGCTTCTTACACTATATGGTATTTTATTCATACTTGCGATATTATTTTCAAGAACATCTATTTTATTATTAGTGTCTATTAGTTTTTTTCTTTCATTATTTAAATCAAAATTAATTTTTTCTCTATCTTTATTTGTATTATTGTATTCACTATTTAACTGATTTAATTTACTAGTTAAATTATTTATTTCTTCTTTTAAATTATTTATATCTAATTGAGTTAATGATATTGAATTATTTAAAACACCTTCTCTATCTTTTAAATTTATTAAATTGTTTTTAATTTCATCTGACTCTTTATCATACTTATTTCTTTCAGTCATTAATGTTTTCTTATTACTAAGTTCAATTAAACTTTCATTTATTTTAAATATTTCATCACTAGTTTTTCTAATTTTATCATCTAAATTTAATACTTTAATTTTTAGTTTCTCTACTTCTGTATTATCTGTAGAACTATTAGAAGTTAATTTTATTAATTCCTCTTCTAATTTATTTTTCTTTTCTTTTTTATTTTCAAGCAAGCTACTATATTCAGTTATATCTTTAGCTATTAAAGCAATTTCTACACTTTCAAGTTCTTTTAAAGCATCTTTATATTCTTGAGCCTTTTTAGCTTCGTTATAAAGTGGTTCTAAATTCTCACTATTTTCTTTTATTATTAAATTTATTCTATCTATATTATCATGAGTATGTGAAAGTTTTAATAAACTTTCTTCTTTTCTTTTTTTATATTTTAAAACACCTGCAGCATCTTCAAATATTATTCTTCTTTCTTCTGGCTTTTCACTTAATATTTGATCTATCTTATTTTGAGGTATTATATTAAATGACTCACGGCTGGATCCTGAATCCATAAATAAATTAGTTATATCTTTAAGTCTGCATTTTTCATTATTTATATAGTATTCATTTTCTCCAGTTTTATATACAGTTCTTTTAATAGATACTTCATTATAATCTATATTTAAAGTTCTATCACTATTATCAAATATAATAGATACACTTGCAAAATTAGCAGGTGTTCTTGATTCAGAACCTGTAAATATAACATCAGTCATATTATTTGAGCCACGCAAAGATTTAATACTTTGTTCTCCAAGTACCCATTTTATTGCATCTACTATATTGCTTTTTCCACTACCATTAGGCCCTACTATACCTGTAAATGTTGGATCAAGTTCAATATTTATTTTATCAGCAAAACTTTTAAATCCTTGCAATTTAATTTCTTTAATGTACATACTTTTCACCACTATTTTCTTACTAAATAATTATATCAAAATTAGCATATTGTAACAAGATTATTTTAATTTTATTTGAAGAAAAAAAACAATAGAACGAATCTATTATTTCTTTAAATGTACATCCATTTGAGGATATGGAATTTCAATTTTATTTTTTGTAAGAGCAATTTTAACTTTTTCCATAAATTCCCAATATGTTTCCCAATATAATTTGTTTTCAATCCAAAATCTAACTGTAAAATCAAGTGATGATGAGTTATGTGCACTTAATTTAACTAATATAGGCTCATCTTTTAATGAATTATCTAAATCATTTATTACTTTAGTTATTACTTTCTTTACTTTTTCTATATCTGAATCATATGAAACTGATATAATTTGATTAACCATTCTCTTTTTCATTGCACTATAATTAATTATCATTGAATTTGATAAACTTCCATTAGGCATTTGAATAGTTATATTTTCTAAAGAACTTATTGTAGTATAGAAAAGTGTTATAGATTTAACAGTTCCACTTTTACCATTTGCTTCAATAAAATCTCCAACTTTAAAAGGTTTAAATATAAGTAACATGATTCCACCTGCTAAATTGGAAAGTCCTCCTTGTAAAGCAAGCCCTATCGCAACACCAGCACTACCTATTATAGTAATGATTGATGTCATAGGTACTCCTAATATACCAAGTAATGTTACAAATAATACTGTTTTAAGCCCAACATTTATAAAACTAACTAAAAAACTTTTTACGCTAGGATCTAATTTACTCCATTTATGTTCTTTTCTAAGACCATTTACTATTGCATTTGTTATTTTAGTTCCAACAACTAATATTAATAAACACACTAATAATTTGGTTCCAGCATCTACTCCTAAATTAATTAATTTTTCTATTAATTTTTCTACATTATTCATATTTTACCTCTACTTTAAATAATCTTTTAAAAACTGTCCAGTAAATGAATTATTGCATTTTGCAACTTCTTCAGGAGTACCTTTTGCAACAATTTCTCCTCCAAAGTCTCCACCTTCTGGTCCTAAATCTATAATATAATCTGCAACTTTTATTATGTCTAAATTATGTTCAATAACAATTACTGTATCGCCGTTATCTACTATTCTATTTAAAATTGCAAGCAATCTTTTAATATCATCTTGATGAAGTCCAGTTGATGGTTCATCTAATATAAATACACTTTTACCAGTAGGTTTCTTTTGAAGTTCTTTTGAAAGTTTAACACGGGATGCTTCCCCACCAGATAATGTAACTGCACTTTGACCAAGTTTTACATATCCAAGGCCAACTTCACTCATTATTTTTAATGTTTTATATACTTTTGGAACATTTTCAAATATTTTTAAAGCATCATCTACTCTTAAATCTAATACTTCAGATATATTTAGTCCTTTAAATTTAATTTTTAAAGTTTCTTTATTATATCTAGTTGCATTACATACATCACAAGGTACATATACATCTGGTAAAAAATGCATCTCTATTTTCTTAACTCCATCTCCCCAGCAGGCTTCACATCTTCCGCCTTTTACATTAAAGCTAAATCTACTTTTATCATATCCATGAATTTTAGCTTCTTTAGTTTGTGCAAACACATCACGTATAGCATCAAATACACCAGTGTATGTTGCAGGATTACTTCTAGGTGTTCTTCCAATTGGATCTTGTGTTATATTTACAATTTTATCTACATTTTCTATTCCTTTAACAGTTTTATATTTACCAGGGCGCTCTTTAGAATGATTTATTTCACTTGAAAGTATCTTTCCGAGTATTTCATTTACTAAAGTACTTTTACCACTTCCTGATACACCAGTTACGCAAATAAATTTACCAAGAGGAAATTCTACACTAAGATTTTTAAGATTATTTTCTTTACATCCAGTTAATTTTATAAATTTACCATTTCCTTTTCTTCTTTTCTTAGGAACTTCTATTTTTTCTTTTCCACTTAGGTATCTTCCAGTAATAGACTCATCACATTTCATTACTTCTTCAGGTGTTCCAGCACATACTAAATATCCACCTTCAGTCCCCGCTTTTGGTCCAATATCAACTAAATAATCTGATGCTAGCATTGTATCTGTATCATGCTCTACAACTATTAATGTATTACCTAAATCTCGCATTTCTTTTAATGAATTTATTAATTTTTCATTATCTCTTTGATGTAAACCAATTGATGGTTCATCTAAAACATAAAGTATTCCTGAAAGTCTACTTCCTATTTGAGTTGCAAGTCTAATTCTTTGTGCTTCTCCTCCACTTAAAGTAGCAGCATTTCTTGATAAAGTTAAATATTCAAGACCAACATTTTTTAAGAAATTAAGTCTTTCTTTAATTTCTTTTATTATTAAAAATGATACTTCTTTTTGTTCATTATTAAGTTTTAAATTATTGAAATATTCTATTAAATCCCTAATACTTAAATTAGTAACTTCATATATATTTTTACCACCAACTCTAACACTTAGAGCTTCTTCTTTAAGTCTTGCTTCATGACAGTAATTACAAGGAAGTTCTGTCATATATCTTTCTATCCATTCACGTATCGCAGCACTTGTTGTTTCCATGTATCTTCTTTCTAAATTAGTAATAATTCCTTCAAAATAATCATAACTTTTTAAAGTACTTCCACTTCTAGTGGTAAGGGTTAAATCAAGTTTATCTGGAGATTTATATAATATAATATCAAGTTCACGTCTTGTTAAATCTTTAACTGGTTTATATAAATCAATTCCATAATGATCAGCAACTAAACCTAGTTTTTTAAATGCTATATTTAATGTTTCGCCACTTTGAAAAGAAACAACTGCACCATCCATAATTGATTTAGTTTTATCGGGAATTAATATATCTTCATCTATGTGTAAATTTACTCCAAGTCCTTTACAAACAGGGCACGCCCCGTAAGGACTATTAAATGAAAATAGTCTAGGTTCAAGTTCAGGAATACTAAAATCACATAAAGGGCAAGCATAATTTTCACTCATTACTATTTCTTTATCACCAATTACATTAATAACTACTTTTCCATTGGCATTTTTGCATGAAAGTTCAATTGCCTCAAATATTCTTGAACGTGAATCTTCTTTTATGACTATTCTATCTATTACTATATCAATATTATGTTTCTTATTTTTATCAAGAATGATATCTTCACTTAAGTCTTTTATTTCACCATCTACTCTGACCCTAACATATCCATCTTTTCTAAGATCATCTAGTAAATCTTTTTGAGTTCCTTTTTCTCCATGTACTACAGGTGATAATATTTCAATTTTAGTTCCAATTGGATATTCTAAAACTTTATTAGTCATTTCTTCAATACTTTGCTCTTTTACAGGGATGTTATGATTTGGACAATAAGGAGTTCCTACACGAGCAAATAAAAGTCTTAAATAATCATATATTTCAGTAACTGTTCCTACAGTACTTCTTGGATTTTTATTAGTTGATTTTTGATCGATACTTATACTTGGGCTTAATCCTTCAATTGAATCTACTTCAGGTTTATTCATATTGCCCAAAAATTGTCTTGCATAAGCACTCAAGCTTTCAACATAACGTCTTTGACCTTCTGCATATATGGTATCAAATGCTAAAGATGATTTACCACTTCCTGATACACCAGTCATAACAATTAATTTGTTTTTAGGAAGTTCTAAATCAATATTCTTTAAATTATTTTCATGTGCATTTTTAATAATTATTTTATCCATAATATCACCTCAAAGCCTAAATTATTATAAAATATTGTTTTATAATTGTCAATATAAGTGCAAAAAAATGTTTGTATAATTAATCAAAGAAAAAAATACTAGTTTGAACAAACAGGATTTAAACCAGTATTACCAGTTGTTGCATAATTACAGCATCCACAAGCATTACCATCTTTGTTTGCTATACATCTAGTTTGCTCACCTGTATTTGATATTATACAACTATCTACATATTCTTTATTTGCATCGCCTTTATTAGCAATATAAACTTTTACTAAATAATTGCTTGGAAAAGTTTCACCTGTAATAGGATTTTTAAGCTTACTTGAAATATAATTTTCATTTTGTAATACACCAAGTCTAATAAATGCCTCTCCGCTTTCAGTAAATGTAGACAACCATGAATCATTTAAATCTATATAAAGAATTGCAGCATCTTGTATTTCTTTATATTTATTTTTTAAATCTTCTGATTCAATATCATCATTATTTTTACTGAACAATATTACTGAAGAAACACCTAAAAATGCAAGAATTGCTAAAACTAATAATAATTCCATTAATGTAAAACCTTTTTTCATATCTTATCCTCATATACATTATACTATATAATTAAATAATTTCAAAGATTATTTTTTTTAATATTATAAATATCGTTTATAGCACTTTTATAACCAATATCATATATTTTGGATTTAATTTCATTATTTAACTTTAATTTATATTTTTTTATTGGATATTTATTTATAGAATCTTTAATTCCTTCATAATATCCAATTTTAAATATTTTAATTATTTCATCCATAAAACCTCCTTCTTTTGTTTTTTATTAATATTTAGTATGTATTTATCCTCTATAATTTATATACAAAATTATAATCAAAAACACTTCTTTTTTAGAAAAAAAGAAGGAAAATTTAATTTCCTTCATTATCATTTAATTCATTATCAACAAGGACACTAACTTTATCATTAGTAGTATTATCTTTTGCTACATCATTTTGATTATTAGTTGTGTTTCCTTCATTTGAATTAGAATTAGTTCCACCACTTGGTTCACTTGGAGCGCTAGGTTCATCTTCTTTACCAGTTTCACTTCCAGGTTCATCACCACTTGGTTCACTTGGAGCGCTAGGTTCATTTTCTTTACCAGTTCCGCTTCCAGGTTCATCACCACTTGGTTCACTTGGAACACTAGGTTCATCTTCTTTACCAGTTCCGCTTCCAGGTTCATCACCACTTGGTTCACTTGGAACACTAGGTTCATCTTCTTTACCAGTTCCGCTTCCAGGTTCATCACCACTTGGTTCACTTGGAACACTAGGTTCATCTTCTTTACCAGTTCCACTTCCTGGTTCATCACCACTTGGTTCACTTGGAGCACTAGGTTCATCTTCTTTACCAGTTCCGCTTCCAGGCTCATCACCACTTGGTTCACTTGGAGCGCTAGGTTCATCTTCTTTACCAGTTCCGCTTCCTGGTTCATCGCCACTTGGTTCACTTGGAACACTAGGTTCATTTTCTTTACCAGTTTCACTTCCAGGTTCATCACCACTTGGTTCACTTGGAACACTAGGTTCATCTTCTTTACCAGTTCCGCTTCCTGGTTCATCACCAATTGGTTCACTTGGAACACTAGGTTCATCGCCAGTTGAATCTTTAGATACATAGTAAACTTCAATTACATTTTCATCAGTGTTTTCAGAAATAAATATTGATTCAGTATAACTATTAATATCATAATCTTCTAATTCAGTTGCATATTTAGAGCCGAATACTTCTTCCCCAATTTCAGCATATTCAGTTACACTTGAATGTAATTCATCATCATAATATACATTAACAATATACTTAACTTTATCAGTACTATCAGTTGTACCTTTCTTATAAGTTGCTACTAAAATAGTATCTTCTGTAAATGTGAATGCATCTCCACTTAAATATTCAGAATCATCACTATTTAGCCAACTTACAAAGTTATAAGTTTCACCATCTAATTCATAATTTTCACCGGTTGGTAACAATAATTCCATATCCATATTCCATACTGGATAATAATCTGCATTAGCAGTTACTATAACTTTTGTTTCAGGTTTTATTAATTCATCGCTTTCACAAGTCTCACTATTTTTACAATAACCTAACAAAGTTAAATCAACAACATTTGGATCTAATTTATTAGTTACATTTTCATTTTCATAATATGAAAGTGTAACTGTTTTTTCAAGCGTTGGTAATGTTATTTCATCTTTATAATCATATTCTTTTTCATCACCATCGATACTTACAATATAAGATGTAGAATTATAATAAACTTTTAATACTAAGCTATTATCAATATTAACTCTACCACTTAATTTGTTTAAAGAGTTATTACTATCATACTTATAACCACCAATTGACATAATACTAGCTTTTACTTTTCTATTAACATAACTATTAAATGTCTTTGTAGTATATAAAGTAGCTTTGTTAGCATCATCTAATGTGTAATATTTAACAACATATTTAGCTTTTTGTGCTGCATATACTGCATTAACTGTAACATTAGATTTAACATTTGAATAATTTCCTTTCCATCTTACAAAATTATACCCATAATGTTCCGGAGCATCAGGTGCTTCAGCACTTTCTCCATAATTTATTTTTTGCCTATCCACTACTTTTTTACCAATCGTATCATAGAACTTAACATTAAATGTTAACTTTGCACAATTAGCATATACAGTTATATTCTTTTGAATATTTGTAAAGTTTTCAATTTTAACTTTATCACTTGTATACCATCCACTAAAGTTACATCCTTCATGTTTTGGTACTTCTGGTACATTAGCATCTTTTCCAACCTCTAGTTCTTGTGTACTCAATACTTGATCATTATAACCATCAATAAATTTAATTTCTACATACTTAGTTTTATTATCTTCAGCCTTTCTATAAATAAAGAAACCAATTAATGCTAATAACAATAAAGCAATGAGTACAAATACCCATTTAAATTTCTTCATCTTTTTCCATTACCTCCCTTATAACCTTCCCTATGGTTACAATTTAATTGTATTATATAAAATTTTAAAATGCAAGAAAAAAAGATAAATTTCCCAATTTTAAGGAAATTTATCAATTCTTGTAATATTTTAATATCACTTCATTACCATTAACATATTCTTTCCATAATTCAATATCATCATCATTTATAGATAAACCATATTTCATTTTATCCATTGTATCTAAATCTTTAGAAAATGAATCTATCCACTCTGTATTATTAATATCAATTTTATTAAAGAAATACTTTGTAGGGCCTTTATATAATATTTTATTTCTTTTTAAATATCCATCAATATATTGGACTAACTCCATATCTCTAAACATATAATAAGAATTAATATCATCTAATGATAATGCTATTTTAGTTACCTTTTTTAATGATTTTATATTTGCAAGTCTTTCATCAGGACTATATTTATATAGTTTATTCATTTTTATATCATGTATAAAAATTTTTTTAAATTTTAATTCTATTTTGCTAGTACTATTATTAATAGTATCAATTAAATCACTATAAGCCATAATTTTATTATATAAAATTAAACCCTCTAAATCATCATTATACATAAGAACTTTATTTTGTCTTACATGTTCTATTTCATGGAGTAATATATTAAGTAAACCCAATCCGAGAAAATATTTGCTTTTTTCAATACCATACTTTTTTGAAATATTGTTATAATAATTTTTAATTAAATTTATGTTTATATTAACAGTATTATCACGTTTTATAAAGTACCCCAAATAATTAGCTGTATTTTTAAAACTTAAATTAATATAACCAATATTATAATAAGAACATATTATATCAAATAACTTTTCAATATATTTTTTATTATATTTTTTTGAATCAAATATTGTTTGACCTAATAATTCTTCCATATAAATCTCCTGTTTCGCTATATAATATCGCTTTTTATATAAAAAGTCAAAAAAAGATAGTCTATTTTATAAGACTATCGCTATTAGATTATTACTTCCTTTATTAACCATTTTAGTAATTGTTTGAGATAATTTATATTTAGCACTATCTGGAAGCAATGAAAGTTTTCCTTGAATTCCTTCTTGTACTATTTCATTTAAACTTCTTCCAAATATTTCACTTTCCCAAATTTTTTCAGGATTATTTTCATCTTTCATTATATAATCAATTAATTCTTTACTTTGCATCTCACTTCCTATGATCGGTTCAAAACTACTTTCAACATCAACTTTAATCATATGTATACTTGTAGCCTTAGCTTTTAATTTAATTCCAAATCTACCACCTTGTTTAATAATTTCAGGCTTTTCAAGTTTCATATCTTGTATTCTAGGTAAAACAATTCCATATCCAGTTTGATAAACTTGTTTTAAAGCACCCTTAATATTTTCATATTCTCCTCTACCTTCACTTACATTTAAGAATACTTTAAGTAAGTCACCTTTTGAATTAATCGACTCACCTACTACTTCTTTTAGTAAGTCATTAAATAATTCTTCATTTGCATCAAGTGTAATTGTTACTTCTGAATTATCTGTATCAAGTGAAGAAACATATGCTTTAGATATGACGCTAGAATCTTCTAAATTTAAATTAATATGATCTACATCTCTTAATTTATCAACATTAACTACAGATTCTTTCATCTTATTAATAAATTCTTCTTTTATTGGATGATTATTTTTAAGAACGCCTACCCAATCTGGAATATTAAATTCAATATGATCTACTGGAAATTCATATAAAGCTTCTTTTAATATATTTACTATATCTGTTTCATTCATATCAGTTACACTTACGGGTATTACAGGAACTTCATATTTATTTTTAAGACCTTCTACCATATTTAATGTTTCACTACTTCCTGGATGAGTACTATTCATAATAACAATAAATGGTTTATTAATATTTTTAAGTTCAGTTATTACTTTATCTTCAGCAGCAATATAATTATTTCTTGAAAGTTCGCCAATACTTCCATCAGTAGTAATAACTATCCCTATAGTAGCATGATCTTTAATAACTTTTTCTGTTCCAATTTCAGCTGCTTCTACAAATGGTACTTCTTCAGTAAACCACCCGGTATGTAACTTTTTTTGCCCTAAGAGCAAAAAAAATAATATTTTTTCCCTAAATTACTTAATTTCTTCTACAAACTATTTGGCATAACCAATATTCTCAAAATCTCTAATATTATAATGAATTTCTAATTTTTTGTCTTTTGTAACATATATTTTTTTAATAATTCTATTCATCATTTCCTTGGTAGGATTCTTCATACTTAAGAATTCTTCTACTATTTGTTTATAATCAGTTCTTAGACTATCTATATTTAAAATCTCATTCTTTTCTTTTTTATACTCTTCTATCTTATTTGTTAATTCTTTTAATTCTTCCTCTGATGATTCCATTAATTTGCTATACATTGCATCCGTAATAATCCCCTCAAATTTATCATCATATATTTTAGTCATCTTTTCTTCTAACCTTTTAATTTTATTCTGAGTATATAATATTTTTTCTTCAACTGCTTTTATTGGACTTTCTTGTTTAGCAAATAACTTTTCAAAAGTTTTTGGATTGGTATAAAGTAAGCAAAGTTCTCTAAGTGCATGTAATACAGTTTTTTCTACTTTATCATAATTCATATAGTGTGAGAAACAAAAATTATATCTAGTAAATTTTGTATACCTATTACAATTAAGAGTTGTTCTATCTCTTTTCTTATCATATGCTATTGTCATTTTTGAACCACAATCTTTACAATATATTAATCCACTAAGTATATATTCAACATTTCTTCTATTTTCATCATATATATTATGAGTATTTTTAATTGACTGAGCTAATTCAAATGTTTTTTCATCAATTATTGCTTCATGAGCATTTGGTGTAATAATCCATTCTGATTCAGGAACCGCTTTTCTTTTCTTAGTTTTATAATTTATATTAGTAGTTGTATGTTGTATTAAACATCCGGTATACATTCTATTCTTTAATATATTGTTCACAGCAGAATACTTCCATATTTCTGGATGATCAAATTTATAACTTCTTCCTACCATTCCTTCTCTTAAAACAGGAGTTTTAACTTTAGCTGTTGTAAGAATATGAGCAATAGTATTAGTTCCATAACCATTTATATATAAATTAAATATTTCCTTTACAACCGGAGCTGTTTCAGGATCTATTATTAACTTATATTTATCTTCAGGATTTCTTAAATATCCATATGGTGGAACACTACCACAATATTTACCATCATTTTTCATAGTAAGTAATGAACTTCTAACTTTTTTAGAAATGTCTTTAGCATACATATCATTCATACTTAATCTAAATGGTATCATATCACTACCAGATGTTTCTCTAAATGTATCTATGTCATCATTAATAGCAATATATCTGATATTTTTTTCCGGAAATATTCTTTCTATATAATTACCAGTATCAATATAATCTCTACCAAGTCTTGATAAGTCTTTGGTAATTACCATATTAATCTTTTTAGCTTCAATATCCATAAGAAGTTTTTTGAATCCTGGTCTATTAAAGTTTCCACCGGAATACCCATCATCTACATATTCACTCGTTGGTGTAACACCATTTGCAAGTAAATATCCAGTTATTAAGCTTCTTTGATTGCCAATACTTTCACTTTCTAAATCGTCTCCATCTTCTCTAGATAGTCTAATATACATTCCTATTTTATATGTATTACCATCATTTAATATTTTACTATTCACCTTTTCTCCTTTCCAAATGATATAATCACATATAATTCATAGTTTAAGCAATTATATCATCTTTTTTATAAATGTCAAAATCATTTACTAAATTGCATTATATACTTGTTGTAATAATTCAAAATACAATACTTTAACTCTTCTTCTAAAGTATTCCCCTCATTATTAAAAAATTGCTTATATTCATACATAAAAACCCCTCCCTTTTTTCCATTTAATTTTATTAACTAAAAAAATAAAAAAGAACTACAACAATTGTCATATTATAGTTCTTTCTTTATAATCAACTAAAATTATATTTTATTTATTTTTTTATATAATCATCTAAATTAAAACTTATCTCAATTTCTCCACTATATTCATTATCATCATAACTATAGTCAGTATAAAAAGTTAAAAATATTGAAAATCTATTATTTAAATATCTAGTAATAGATATATTCATTTGTGGCTCAATACCATTTAAGTTATTTATATTTATAAATGTTTCTCCATCAAAAATGTAGTCTTGGAAGTCAATTTCTTTGCCATTAGGAATTTCTAATAATTTTTCTGGTCTACAATTCAAATCAAATGAAAATGAATAATCTATTTTATTAACAGTAGCATCAATATTAAATGATAATGTATCAAAAACATCAGTTTTGCCCTCACCAGCTTCCCAACATTCTTGTTTTACTAAGCAAATAGACATTCTTTCTTTTTCTGCTTTTTCTAATTTTGCAATTTTAAACATATAATCACTTTCCTATATCAATATTTTAACTTAAAAATGAAATATAGTAAATTTCATTCCATTATCTCTAGCACTATCTAACACTTTATTTATTAAATTTATAATATTTTAATATTAAAAAGTCTACTAATAATAAAAGTAACAAATCAATAACAGTTCCAACATAAACAATGATGCTTTGCTTCGAAGTAAAAATGTATAATGACCAACTTATTAATGCAATAAGTTGTAATGATATCATCCCTAAGCTATAATCATTACTAGATTTAGTTCTGATTAATTTTATTAATTGTGGTATTGCCTCAATATAACTTAAAATATAATATATAGTACAAAAAATTGCCATTTAAGTCACCTCTTATAATTTCAATTATATCACAAACACTTTTAACATTAAAATGGCCTTTTTAAATAAATATTTATTATTTGCTTATTACCTTTTAATTCAAATTCAAAATGAAATTCTTCTTCATAATTTTTATCAAGTTCCTTTTGATTAAGTTTTGTTATTTGTTTATTTGTTTCTATATTTACATATGTTTGGAAAAACTTTTGTAAATACTTTATTTTATATTCATTTCTTCCAATAATTCTTAATACATCCTCTAATACTTTTTTAAATCCGTTTTTATCTTGTTCTATTTTTTCACTCATGAAATCTGTTGCTTCTTCTTTATCTGTTTTAACTCTCTTGATTTGTTCAACAGTAAAATAAGTATGCCTTAAATCAATTAGTGAATGTCTTTTTCTTTCTATATAACCACTTTCATAACATTTAAATTTAGTATAAAGAATTGTATCTCTAAATATTGGATAACCTTTTGTCGGAAATATAATCATTTTATAATGAAGTTGCTTTATTTCATCTGGTGTGAGTAAATCTCTTGATATTAAAGAAGTTGACTTACTACCATTTGAATTATTACTTGATTCACTAACACTACTGCTTTGTATCGTTTGTTTACCAAGTCTTTTTGATATTAATTCAGCTGTTTCTTGTGTATTTGTTTTTAAATATACAAGTCCACAGTTATCTAATATAATCTGTGCTACATCTTTACCATATACATTATTTAATTGTGCAAATGACTGTATGAAAAAATGAAATCTCATTCCTCTAGATCTAGCAACTGAAACTATTGCTTCGATATCTGTAAGTGGTGGACAATTAGCAAACTCATCTAATAACCAATCTATTTTATATGGTAATTTTTTATCTACTTGTTCATTTGCAAGTTTAGTCAGTTCTCTATAAAGAAGACCTACTATTATTGTAATTAAAACATAGTAAGTTTTATCTTCATCTGGAACTATAACATATAAAGCAGTTGGTTTATTACCTATATCAGTTAAATTAAAATCTGATTCACTTGTAACATTTGCTACATTTATATCATCAAATATATTCATTTTATTACCAAAAACGGAAGTAACACTTTTATATGTCGATTCACTCGCAGTTATAACTGATGTTAAACTATCTTTTGATTTGCTTCCATATTCTTTTTTACTTAAATATTTCTTGAATTTTTCAAAGTTAGCATTTGACATTGAACTATTTTGAAATTTCCTAATGCTAGTCATTGTTATTTGTTCTCTTTTTATATTACCAAGTTTATATTCTTCTAAAAAGAATCCTATTAATCCTTCAAGTAATTGTTTAGCACTATTATTCCAAAATGGATCTTTAGGTTCGACTTTATCTTTCATAATCATTTCTGATAAAGATGATATAAGTCTATTTGTCTCTGCATAGGCATTCATAGACATATTATTAAAAGATAATTTTTTATGTTTTTGTGTTGTTTTTAATGATTTATTCTCATATTCAATATACTTCTCATACTCCTTAATAATCGGATCTAATATATTAAATTTATTAGATAATTCAGGATTTCTAAAATCAATTGTAATTATATTATATCCTCTATCTTTAAACATCTTACTTGTAGCATTGAATATTTCTCCTTTAGGATCTGTTATAAAAGCACTTCTTTTATTACTAGCAGAAGATAAAAAAGAACAATAAGGAATAACTTGAGTTACTGATTTACCACTTCCAGTTGATCCTAAATATATCCAATGAGGTGTTTCATAATCAAACCATACATTTTTTAATTCTTTATCAAAGTATATTGGAAATCCAACTTCATTTATCTTATTCACTTCTTCTCTATTAAAATTCTTCTTAATTTCACTTAAGCTAGAAAATCTCGCGCTTCCATGTTCATTATTATTTTTTATTTTATATTTTCTTATTAATGGCTCTAAATATTTAAAAATAATTATAAATACAAATATTAAAATAACTATTACTAACTTATTCATCTTAATATATAAATCCTATGTCCATATACTATTATTTCTTTTACTTCTTTATTATCTTTAAATATAAAGTATCTTTTGCCAAATAATCTAATTAATATCCTCTTTATCCTTTTCATATTCTCTTTCCTTTTCACTAATCATGCTTGATAATTTGCATGCACAAAAAATAAATAACATTATTAATACCAATAATGTTATTCCAAATATTATTAAAAATGTTTTCATTCTTTCCTCCAAATATTTTTTGCAACAAAAAAGAATTATTGTTCAAATAATTCTTTTGTAATTTTTTAATGATAATATTTGTATTAAATTATTATCTTCTACTATTTTTAGGTCTTCTTACTAATGTCATTTCTTTTTCTTGTTCACAAATATCAAATGTAGTAGGATTTTTAAAATCTAATTCATAAGGTATGATGACATTTTTATGTGCAGCTGAAGAGTTATCTATTATTGTACAAAATTCTTCACCTAAAAATTCTGAATTAATAGTATTATTTAAAAATGCAATTATTTCTTCTTTACTGCAACCCAAACCTTTAATAGGTAATCTTGTAAATTCAACACTATCTTTTGAATAATAGTAATTCATTACCATTCCACTTATATCGTCATTTTTTTGAACCTTAATAAAATTTTCATTTAAAAGAAATTTTACATAAGGTTTTTGTAAAAAAATATTAGAATTTTTTATAGCATATTTAAAATCAGAAGATGAAATTTCACATACTAGTTTATCAAATTCCTCTTGGTCCTCTTTAGGAATAAATATTCCATATCCAGAATTATCAGTAAGATGGTAGTGATTATTACTTTTTACAACTTCTTCCAAATTTGGATTTGGATAATAACCAGTTTTGTGTCTAAATGCATTATCAATTCCTTTAAGTGTATGTGGATTTTGCTCATAGCTACATCCCATTTCATTACCAAAGGCAAAAGGCTTATACTCAATACCAACAACTTCATTTGATTTTCGAACTTTTGTTAATTCTGCCAACCTTTTTAATTTTTCCCTAATTTTTTCATATTCTTCTCTTGCTCCAAATAGCACTTCAGAATATGTATACTTATCTTTCATAGATAACCTCCCTTGTAACCTTTATTTTAACTCATTGAATTTTAAAAATCAACTTATATTTTTTATTATATAGTATTACTATTCATCTTATAGAATTCTTCTACTGCTTCTTCTAGTTCCTTGTTTATGCTCCTAATTGCATTTTTAAACTCTGTTGCAAGAATATAATTATTATTGAAGCTATTAACTATTATTTGTTTTCTTGATATATTTTTGTGTTTATTATAAATCTTCATAATAATTGATCTTATAACATCATCTTTATTTAATATACTTTTACTATTATTTTTATAATGATAATTAGCATAATTAACAATTGAATTTAAAATATAATTATCTATATATTTTTCTTTGCTTTTTGTGTAAGATAAATCAATATCTTTCAAATTAATATTATTTCTTTTTGATACGTTAATTAAATAATTATTCATCTCTTGAATCTTTTTATTAAATTCATTTTTAGAAATGTTTAATTTATTATTTTTAATAAATATCTCATTTTTAATTTGTTTTGTTAATTCTTTTATTTGTTTATCTTTAATTGAATTATATTTAATTCTTTTATCACTATCTTTAAATTCATTTAGCATCTTACCTAAAGTTAATATTTTTTCTTCTAATAAAATATTACTCTTATCATATAAAACAAAATTTTTAGTTTTAGGATTAAAATATTTCTTTAAATCTTCTATTTCATTATTAATAGAGGTTGCAGTTGGATTAAACTTGCTATTTCTTTCAATAGTAAGTGTTACTTCATTCATTAAGAATTTAATTGCGCTAACTGGTATTTCCCCTTTTCTTCTATACATAAATTCATTCTTTTGATTTAGCGTATTTGGCTTCCTTTCCATAAAAGCAATATGAAAATGGGGATGAGATGTATTTGTGTGTAATGAAAATTGATAGCACATTTTCTTTGCATCTTCAAACCCCATTTTCTTAAAAAACTTAGGTAATATTTCTTTAGCTAATTTAATTTCTAAATCTCTCCAAGTAATATTATTATCTACAAGTTCTTTATCTATTGATAATACCATTCTCCATACATTAGATTTATTAAATTGCTTATCTATACACTTTTTTCTATTTTCATATTCTTCTTTAGTAGCATAATGTCCATCTTCTAAAACTAAATTAATATCTTCATGTTTATTAATCTTTCCAGTAAAGTAATCTAACATATTAAGTATTCTTTTTTTATCATCTGAAAAATATTCTAGCATACTATTAACACTTTTTTGATCAGATTTAATTTTAAATTTATTTCTATCTATATTATTTATTGATAATTTAAAGTCAGTTCTTACAATAATGTTTGGATTAGTCACTTAAATTTGTTTCCTTTTTTAAATAAGAATTATCAAAATCAATTAAGTTTTTATTAGTTTCACTAGAATACTTTATATTTAAATCAGAATACATTTTTCTTATTAATGCTTTAGTATAGTTAGTATTTGAAATAATTTTTTTAAAATTAATATCATACAGTTTTAAACTAAGTAATAATTCTTCCTGAGCAAATCCTTGATTCAATATTCTTGCATAAATATCAGAAAGTTTTCTCTTTTCCATTTTTGCTATGGCATCTATTCTATTAGCAAGTTTATAATCTAAATATATATGAACATCTTTCTTCATTATTTATTCCTCCATTGCTTGAATCCAATATCAATTTTTTCTCTTTCTAAATATCCTATTTCCATAAGTTCTATCATTAACTGATTTATGCTCATATTATAAAATTTAGCCATTACCCTTAATTTAGAATATAAATAATCATTTACTCTAATTGTTCTTCTTACCATAATTATCTCCCCTTTCTTATAAAATAAAAACATAGAAAATTTATATTTCTATGTTCTAAATATTAATCATTTAAAAAGCCATAGTTTTGATTTAAGCTATGACTAAGTTAATTTACTTTTTATTAGGAATAAGTTTTCTTTGAGGACCCTCTAGAGTTGGATTAACAATGTTTTCTATATCTTCATCCAATTGATAAATTCTTTCAAAGATTTGTTCATTGTCAAAAGTTAGTTCTTTGATTTGTTCATTGTTATCTTCAATCTCAGAAACCAAAAATGATTTATAATCATCTATTGGCATAAAGTTGTCGCCTCTTTCAAGTGAATACTTTCTACCATCAATATCTACCACTTCATATATTTGAACATACCATGGACTGCCATGAACCGATCTATCATCTGATTGATGACTACTAACAATTGTTCCAAAAGTATAATCTCCATTAATTTTATCAGAATCCTTAAAAATTATAACCTTAGTGCCATTTTCTATTATTTTTTCCATAAATCATCCCTCCTATGTCTTAATATTATATACTAATGATTTGTTTATTTCAATAATGTATTTTTAAATATTATATTTTTTTTGCTCCCACAGAATACATAAAATATTGTTTTTTTATATCAGGATAAGTATGAGGTGTCAAAACATAAATATTTCTAGGAAATATCTATATTTTTATGACACCACTTATTTTGCACTTGCAAAATTGCTCCCACAGAGCTTTTTAACTCAAAGAGTCCCTTTATTTAAAAGAAATAAATGCTCCTATTTCATATTTTTTTGAAATTTCTGTGGGAGCATATTTTTAGTTAAAATTTATTAAACTCATACCATCTAATACATTTCCATCTTTATTACTTACTTGAAAATGTAAGTGGTTTCCAGTTGAATATCCTGTTGTTCCTACTTCTGCTATTGGTTGATTTGAATCTACTTCATCTCCAGTTTTAACTTTATTGCTAAATGGATATAAGTGCATATAAGTAATTGTATATGTTTCATTATCTACTTTATCACACCTAACTTTTATTTGATTTCCTCCGCCACCAGATGATCCTGGATTATTAAATCTAAAACCAAAACTTGTATATATTACTTTTCCTTTACAAGCTGAATAAACTGTTGTATTTGCAGGTGAACTAAAATCCCAAGCTTTATGAACACTATAATTACCATATACTATTCTTTGTTCTTTAAAGAAACTTGTTACATTCATATTAGATATTTTAAGTGGTGGAACAAATGGCTTACTTTGAATATAGTCTACTTGATTTGATTTAGATATTTTATCTTGTGAGCATACTTTAAAATCTTTATACTTTTCCAAATTACATACTTCACTTATTGGTTTCATTTGTTTTAATTCATTATCTAAATTATCTTCATATATTTCTTCAAATGTAAGTTTATTATTCTCATTATAGAAATATATAATTCTATTTAATGGTACATATCCCTTACCAGTTTTTATATTCTTATTTAATGCTTTTATATATTGAGAAGAATATTTCATATTGCTTTCTACATAATCATCAGTTGAAGTTTTTTCTCCCTCAAAAATCATAAAACACGCTAATATAATTACTAGAAATATAATTAGAAAAGATGAAGAAGATAATAGCAATATTATTATCTTCTTTTTCATAGCGAAAGTTCCTTTTCTAAGTTTATATCAAATATAAATTTTGTTTGTAAGTCTCCAAAAGCAAATATTTTATATCCATATTCTTCTATTGAAAGAACATCTTTTAACTTATATTTTTCAATTTCGGTTTCAAGCATTTTTATATCTTTATCATTATATTCAGTATAATAATTATTCCACTCATCTTCTGATATTCCACACATACATGTATCAGTAGTCGCTACTGTTTTATATATATCTTGTAATAACTTAGAACATTTACTAATCTTGGGTAATTTTAAATATGAATCAAAATTAGACAAAATATAATCTTCAATAACCTCTTCTATTTTTTGATTTGTAAGTGTTGATATATCGTTTATATATTTAACTTCACATCCTTCAATTATATGTCCTAAATATTTATCATCATCAAATAATAATGCATTAGTATAATAGCAATCAAGATCAGACTTAAATATATCTAATACTTCTACTCTTTTCATTTAATAGTTTCTCCCATTCTCTCTATTTCAAATGGTGTTGCTTCTATTTTTATTCTAAGTCTTGTTTTAGAATCAATATTAAGTAAAAATTCTCCCTGAACACATCTATTTAAAAATGATATTTGTGTATCAGTAAGTGGATTATTTTTAAATAAGTCTAAATATGCTTTTAAATCATCTTCTTGAAGCATTCCTACTAATTGATACTGACAATTATTAAATATAGCTGTTGCATGTCTTAATATTTCATTATTGCCAACAAAATCTTTTATTGATTGTGTTGATACAATTAATGATCCTGAATACTTTCTTATTCTTCTTGCAAGTTGTCCAAAATTCTTTAATACTTCAAAATTATTTTCATCTATATATAAATGAAATTCATCTACTGCGATTAATATATGCTTTTTTATTTTTGATTTATCATTATTAATCTTATTTGAAACTATATTATTATTTAAATAAGTAAGTAGATTTAATGTTTGAGTATTAATAAGTCTTTTATTATTTGAAAATAATAATTGCTGTAAGTTAAATCCTATTAATTCATTACTTAAATCTATATTTGTATATCCATCAAATAAATATGCATCAGTTCCACTTAAGAATCTTGACAATAGTATATCTAATTGATTTATTATCTTTTTCTTATCATCACTTTTTACATCTTTTGCATATTCTGGTAAAAAACTATATAGTTCACTGAATGTTGGATAATCTTCATTCTTTAATGATTCTAAAGTATTTATTGAAGTATTAGAATATATTCCCTTTTTATTATAAAGTTTTTCTATAATATTAATTAACATTACTAATTCTTTTTCAGTAATACTTTCAAAAGAACATTTAAAGAATGCTTCTAAAAATCCTAAATGCTTAGCTAGTGGACAATCTATTTCTTTCGTGTCTTCTTCATCATTGGGTATATATCTTATTTGAAGTGGATTTATTATTCCGCCATCTCTTGAATAAAGATCAATATATTCTCCTCCATTTAATTTAACAAGTTTTTCATATTCATTTTCTGCATCAAATATAAATATTTTTGTTCCTTTAGCAAATTCGTTTATAATCATCTTTTTAATTGTAAATGACTTACCTCCACCGGTAGAAGATACTATTGCTATATTATGAGATGTTCTACAATTATTTAAATAATAATTATCAAAATAAATTGGTAAATCAGTATGTTTATCATATCCTAGTAAATATCCACAAGTATCATTAAAATATGTTTTTGTAAATGGAAAACCTGCCGCTAATGTCATTGTTGGCAAATATACAGAATAATCCTTTAATGGTTTACTAGATATATCATAACTTTGCCATACTTCTAATTGTCTTAATCTTGGAACATCTAGTTTTATATAAAATGCATCTGCAAGCATTTTTAATGCTGATAAAGTTTCTTGCCTTTCTTGAAAACTTCCAGTAATTAATAATATTAATGAAACTTCTTTTATTGTTTCATCTCCGTTTTTAATATCATTCATAAGTAATGAATAATTTTCTTCATCTCTATCAAGTTCAGTTGCATCACTTAATTTTCTTGTTGTATTTCTATCAGCTAATAGAAATTGATATTGAGAATTTATCCATTTAACAAGTTCTTCTTGTGTTATTGTTTCTTTTACTGATAAACAACTTCTTACATTTGGAACATTAAATATTTTTTCAAAAAATAGTTCATTTACAAATGGAGATATATTTTTAATTGTTACCATCTGAAACTCTTTATTATCAAAAATAATACTATTAACTCTTTCTGTTACACTCATCGGACATGCTAGTTCTGATAGATTGCTCCAAATTAATTGATCTAATGTATTATTATTTAAATACAAATTAGTTATAAACTTATAAAGTTCTAATCTGTTTGTTATTACTTCATAAGATATTCTAGGTTGAATCATATTTAATACTTCTATTGCTTCATTGACTTGTTTATCAAGTCCTTCAACTGTTTTAGAAATAAATACAACATAATAAATACTTGATACAGTAAAATTATTATTTTCAAGATGTAATAGTAATTCTTTGCTTTCTTCTAATAATTCCTTTCTCTTTTCATCTTTTTCAAAATGTTCTAATAGTTCATCTAAATATACTTTATTGTTATTAAGATTAATCTTATCATCTATCTTATAACATTTAAGATTAAGACCTCTTATTTTATATAATGATCTCAAAATAAAAAAGAAGTTATTCTTCTCATTTTTGCTTGCAAGTGATAAATCAACAGCTTTAAGTTCCAATGCTCTTGCATACTCTCCACTTTTAAGTAAAATCAATCCATTTTCTAAAACTTCTTTTATATTTGACAGATATAAGGAATTTTTAATTCTTTTCTTCATTTGACCTTTTGATATATATTTAGAACTATCTATCTTTTTAATAGATTTTAATATTCTTTCTTGTTTATTTTTTTTCATTTTACCTCCTATAAAAAAACTAAACATTTCTGTTTAGTATATATTTTTCATAAATATAGCAGCAGTACATTGACATGGTTTACTATTACATTCATTACATAAAACATTAGGATACAACTTTCCCCAATATCCTTTTATATTTGTTATATTTTAAATTTAAATTTTTCTAATAGTGAAAATAAGCACACTTACTATCTATATTTTTTAAATTTATTCCATTCATATTAAACCTCATTAAATTATTTTTTCTTTTTTTAATACATCCTCTAAATATTCATCTTTAGATATAATTAGTAATTTTTTAGGATGATATAATTTTAATTTTTCATTCCAATCATGTAAATTGATTTTTAATTTATCTGTAAATGTTTTATTGTTACCTCTAGCATAACATCTTTCTTCTAATACTTTTTCACTATCAAGAGTAGGATAAGCTAAATAATACTCTATATTATTCTTTTCTAAAAAATCCAGTAAATGCCAATGCATTGATGTTAATACAACATCATGTTTATTTATTGCGTCCAATACTGCCTTATGATAATTATTTGGCCATTCAGGATTTTCTGGTCTTTCATTTTTACCTTTTCGTTGTTCATATGGAATATTTTCAAATCCTCTATTATCCCATTTATAATAACCAGATTCCAAATCAATTACATTAGAATACTTTTTACCTAAAGTTGTTTTGCCTATGGCACCAAATCCTGCAACTATTATTCCTTTACTCATGTTTACTCTCCTTAAACAAATTTAAAATATTTCTTGCTTCTTTTCTATCTGATTCTTTTTCATCATCACTTAAATTATTATAATCTGTATTCATTTGTCTTGACCATCTGTCAACAAATTCTTTAGGTATTATTAAACTACCATCTTCATTAGATATGCATTTGCTAAAAAGATGTCTTTGCCATCTTGACCATCTATCATGTTCATAATCTGCAAGTAATTCAATCAACTTATTATCTTCCATTTAATATCACCTCATCCATTTGTAATTTATCTTTTAACATTTCCAAATTTAATTTATTTTTCTTTACAGTGAAACCAGTAAATAATAGTTGATATATTGCTGATGCTGTTAAACCTATTGAAGTACAAAATGGTGATGGAATAAATGAACATATTATCCTTAAAATATTTGCAATTTGCTTATTAACTGTTGCTTTTATAGCAGAATACTCAAGTTGAATATATGTTAATTTTGTTATATATATTGGATACAAAAACATAACAATCATTTCTATACTTGTGATAATAAGCGTTACTAAAATATCGGATTTATAATTTGGATAGAATACTAATCCCATTATGATAGTAGATAAAAACAATAAATAAATTAATACTCTACTATTTTTAATATGTTCTTTATAAGAAAAGCATCTTTTTGTTATATCAATTTGTGCAACAGTTTTTATAGCTTCTGACATATCCCATTGTGCATCTGTAATTAAAGTTGCAAAAGTTATTGCTAATATGTATTTTTCACCAAAAACAAATGCATTTTTAAATCCAAATAAATATATTATAAGCATACTAATTTCGTCAAATAAATAAACCGAATCATATTTAATACAATTCTTTAAATATAATTTAATTTTTTTAATTTTTATATTTTTTACTACCATAATTAAAACAAATAGTGAAGTTATTATAAGTGTTAAACTAGTAATTATAACTTGATTCTTAGTAATTAAACTTAAAATTATTAATGAAGAAAAATTTATTAGATTAAATAAAATACTGTATTTGTTTGCTAGTTTATTATTATCTTCATAATATAATTTACTTAATGAAAGATTTAGTATTAATTGTAAAAACATTTGTATTATGCCATATGTTGCAAATACTTTATATATAGTAACATCCATATTCATAAACATTATGTATTTATCAATATTTAATGCGATTGTGCCTAATATTAAAAAACCTATTAGTGTCCCAAATATAAATCCAGTAAATACACTATTTTCATTTTTATCCTTAATCTCACTTATATTAGCCCCTGTTCCAAATATACTACGTATTGTATTTATTATAAATTGTATAGGATAAATAAGAGAAAATATATTGATTAAATTTTTATCTAACAATATGCCAATTAAAGCCCATCCTAATATGGGTGTAAATGATGTTAATAATATGTCAAAACTTATTCTTAATAATCTTTTCATTTTTGCACCACTCTTTTAAAGAATTTATTTTTTTACATAAATTATTATATCATATTCTTTTATAAATGTAATTTTTACATCTAAAAATGTAATTAAAAAATAAGTATAATACTTTGTACATTCTATTCTTTTTGGATAATTTAACCGGTATTAACATAAATAATACAATTGATGCAAATATTAAAGATATAATTCTTGTTTTACTTATCATAAAAAGAATTATAAAAATTATTAAACTTGGTAATGCTATATAAAGGTCTGTAAATTCTATATATTTACCTAATGTCTTTTTTAAACTTTTTAATGTTATATACATTATTGCCTCCTTGTATATCTTCTTCTATAAATATTTTTAGTTGGATCTAATGTGCTTATTGCATCTCCAATATTTCTATATCCAACGCTTCTTACTGAATGTCCTAAATTAGATGGTGTTCTATCTTGAACTTTTGTTCCAAATTTAGCAATAGCATTTCCGATTCCACTTTTCATTGAATTAGAAGAGCCACCTAATTTTTTACCAAAATTAGATATAGATTTTCCAATGCTTTCAAAAGCTTTATTACCACCTAATATTCCAAGTCCAGACATAGCAGCTCCTCCAAGTGCAAGTCCTCCTCCACTAAGTGCAAGTCCTCCAGCAACAGTTCCAGTTTTCATTGCTTTTCCAAACCCTATCATACTCATAAGTTGTTCTCTACCAGCTGCGGCTGCTACGTTACCACCAATGAATTTATTTATTATTTGTGATCCAGTTAATAAGAAAGATGCACATCCAATATAAAGTATTGATTTAATAACCATATTTTTAATTGGTGTATTATTAAAGAATGTAGTTGTTTGGACTGACTTTACTATAAATGCAGTAAGACCAATTATTAACATAACAACTGCTCCTTGTAATATAAGTGAAGCCATGTGCTGAAATACCGCTCCTCTTCTTTCTTTATTACCAACTGATGTTGCAAATATAATTGGAGAAACTACAAATAAGAATAAAAATTCTATTTGTCTTCTAGCTAACATCATTCCACTAAAGAATAATGCATATAAGAAAAATCCACCAATAATTATAGCCATTATCCAATTTATTTCATATTTATATTCTTCTTCATCTGGAAGTATCCATCTTGAATTCGTTGTAAATTTATCATTATACATTTTCTTTTTTGTAAATGTATCATCTTTTATTGATTTAGCATAATTTTCATTTTTAAATTCATCACTTTCTTTGTATGCTTCACTAAAAGAAATATATTCAACTAACATATTATCTCCAAGTGTCATATCATTTGAAGAAAATGCTGTTGAAGTATATCCGCTAAAATTAATTGATAAATTAGATGCTTGAATAAATAAAAATGTAGACATCATAATTAAAAAACCACATTTAAAAATTTCTTTAACTATTTTAATTGGTTCTGGTGCATCTTCTGGATCTATTATCTTTTTAATAAAATTCCATATAGAAAATAATGCTAGCAATGTAAGTGCAATAGCAAATATTCCACTAAATAATTTTTTAAACATACTTTGATTTGAAACAGTATTAACAATATCAAGAGCATTTATTTCTTTTAATATATCAAATAATGAATCAATTAAAGAATATATAAAATTAATAATAGCCCATCCAAGAGTTCTAAGTAAATCTAATGCTTTATTTAACATAAACACCTCTTAAAATAAATCAATTATTAAGTTTACGAGTGATATTGCTAAAATAATTCCAGCAATTCCTATTAATGTTTGAATAATTCTTTGTTTAACCCTTGCTTTTTGATCCACATCTGTTACTGCATACATAATAAATCCAACTACTAAAGATACACCAGCTGCAGCTATCCCAATTGATAAAGCCCAGTTAGTTAGTGTTTTTAATGCTTTTAATATTGAATTTATATTATATCCTCCACCCTCTAAATGATTGACATCTAATATCAATAATTTATTAATTAAATTTATCATCTTAACCTCCATTAAATTGAATCAAGAAATTCAGATAATTTAACATCATCTTTTATAAATGAAAACGGATTTAAATGTATTGTTCTACACAAACTTACTAACATCATAAAATCCATTTCATCAATTTCTCCATCTATAAGTCTTCTTACTTCCTTAACTCCAAGATGTGAGTAAGATGCTATTTGATTTACTGAATATCCTGATTTATTTATTTCTTCAATGATTCTTTTTAAAGAACCATCTTTTAATATTTCCATAAACATTATTTAACCTCCTTTGTTGATAAAGGGGTAAGATTTCTTACCCCTATTGCTACATTTCTTTTTCTTGATCTTGTTCTTTTGATTTAGAAGAACTTAAGAAACTAATTTTTTCAGCTATTACTTCAGTTTTATATACTTTTTTGCCTTCTTCATTTTCATAATCAGAAGTTTGTATTCTTCCTTTTATTCCTAAAACATCGCCTTTTTTGCAATATTCAGCCGTAGTTTCAGCTATTCCGTTCCACAAAACACATTTAATAAAATCTGTTTCATATACTCCATCAGCATTTTTATAACTTCTTGGAACTGCAACTGTTATAACTGATCTTTTCTTACCACTTTCTGTTTCTTCTAATTCTGGTTCTGCTACTAATCTTCCTGCAATTACTATTTGATTTAACATATTTTAACCCTCCATCTTTTTTTCTTTTTTACTCATAAGTATTTCAATTAATTTTGCATTTGTTTCTAATATAGAATCATAATTAAATCTTTGTTTATACTTTTCTATTTGCTCGTCTGTAAGAGATCTATCTTCTCCATCATTTGCACTTTCTCCAACTATTATAAAAGTTCCAAAGATCATGTCATATCCTATATATCTATTGTGTGGTGAGCCATTTATCTTACCTTCTTCATTACATATTAAAACTACATCTTCATCTTCTAACAATCTTACATATTCAATATAACCATCAACTATTGCTTGTTTATCTCTAAGCCTATTAGGTATAGTTTTTTCATAAGGTAATTTATTTGGCTCAACTATGAGGACTTTTATATTTCTTTGCATTTCATCACCCCTCTTTCTTTTTACAAATAAAAACAGAAGTCTTAAACTTCCATTTTACTGTCATTATCATTTAACCAATCATAATCAAATAGTTCTTCTGCTTTTTCTTTTTCAAGAACTCTTGCATCACAACCGATTAAAGTCATTTTAGTTTTTTTATTGCAATCTTTATAAACTTTAACTTTACCAATGACATTTATGAATTTTCCAACTTCCAATTTGTTTTCAAATTCTTTAAAATGCTTTTCATAAATTTTGATATCAAAAAAGTTTGCTTCCTCTTTTTCTTCTCCATTTTTATCTTTATATTTTGTGTTTTGACAAATAGTAAAGTATTTAAACTTTGTTCCATTTGCTTGTTCTTTTATTTCATTTACTTTAGCTACATTTCCAACCAAAGAAAATGAATTAAATATTTGATTCATTCTTTCCTCCAATTCTTATTAATATTTCTAATTTTTATTAATTTTTTTAAATACAAATAAAATTATTATTTATAACTAAAATGTTATTTAATTAACTAATAAACTTGTATTTATAACATTCTTACAAATAAACTTTTTATTATTACAAACTATACTAATAAACTGTTATTATTTATATTTTTCACTTCTAACTAAATATGCAACATATACTATTTGCTTTGTTCTTGAGTGCTTTTTACAAGTTATTAGTATGAGTGTATTTTTATCTCCATCTCTATGAATAACTGCTGTTCCAACTTTGTCAATTTCATATTGATTATTTAGTTTATATTCATATTTTATTTTGTTATAAAATATGTAAATGGTGTCATTCACTTTAAGGCGATTTAATTTATCAAAAAAGGAAACACTACTGTTTCCATTATGAGAAGCAAGAATCAAATTACCTTTATCTTTATCTGGCATATCTGACTCTTTTAATATTTCAATATTTTTTGATACTTTATTGCAAGATTCTCCTATCTTACATAACCCCTTTTTTAAACTGATTTTAGGTATTTCTATTACCATAAAATAGTTTTTATTATCTTTTTTCTTTTCTGTTTTATCCTCTTTAATTTCTTCTGTTATTACTTCTTCTTTTGGTTCATCATTTTCAATATAATCATTAATTAAATTAATTTCATAATTAACTTCTTCTTTATATGAAATATATTTATATAAATAATATCCACATACAAAATTTATTAAAATGATACCAAGCAGTATTAACAAATTACTTCTTCTTTTTTGCTTCATAAATCATAAGCCCTATAAATAAAATTGCTAATACAATAACATATACATAATCTGGAATAACTATCTTATCAGTTTTTGGAACTTTAATAATCATTTCATCTTGCATTTCACTTTTTACTATTTCTCCATTTTCCTTTATTTCAAATTCTTGTTTTTCAGGATTTATTATATATCCTTTAGGAGCTTCTTTTTCTAGTAAATAGTATTTATTAATTGGTAAATCATTTATTATGATTTGACCATTTTCATCAGTTCTACCACTAAATATAAGTTTATCATCTTCTAAAGTATATATTTCCATTAAAGTATTTGGAAGTGGTTTAGTTTTTGAAATATCTGTTTTAGTGAATTCTAAAGTTCCTTTTGGAAGATAATTATCTATTGTTATCTTATAATTAACAATTGGTGTATGTTGATCTTTATATTTTATATTAACCTTATATTCTTTTTCTGAAAGCATATTTCCATTAGTTGTTTCTAATTCTTTTAATATATATTCTCCAAGTTCTAGATTATTTATTTTAATCTTCCCCTCTTTATCTGTTTTATATTCTTTTATAAGTTTATTATCTTTATATAAGCCAATTTTAACACCCTGTAGAGCTATTTTATTATATTGGTAGCCAATTTCTTTATATTCTAGTTCTTCGCCTATTTTAGTTATTTCTAAGTTTCCTAGAACTCTTTTATTTTCAAATTTAATTTCAAATAGTATTCCATTTTCATTATCAGTAATAAGATTACTATTTTCATCTATTTCAAAAGTAACTGATTCTTTATTCCATAAATAACCATCTATCTTTTGATCTACTTCTTCAAGTCTATATTTGCCACTATATAAAACATTAGGTGTTATCATTATTCCATTTGAATCTGTTTTAAATTCACAAATATTATTTTGACACACATACTCATTATTATTTATATCAAATATTTTAAATTTAATATTTGCTCTTTTAATAACTTTTTTTGTATCCTTATCTATTTTAATAACTTTTAATTTTGCAGTTATTTCTTCATTATATATTGTATTATTAATATCTTTAGTATCTTTAACTTCAAAATTATAATCTTCTGCTAGTTTATAGCCTTTAGTAGTAGTTATCTGATGTAATCTATACTTTCCATAAGGTAAAGTTAAATTAATCTCTCCATTCTCATCAGTTATAACTTCTTTAATTTTGTTATTGTTATTGTTATTATCATATAGTTCAAACTTAACATTTGGCTCTTTAAAGTTTTCATTATTCTTTGCAGATACATAAACTTTATTAACTTTTATATTAGCTTTAATTACTTGTTCTTTAACATTAATTGTTATAGATTCTTTACCTTTTAATTCAAAATCATATTTTGTATTATCAAGTAAATATCCTTCGCTTGCTTTTATCTCTTTAACATAGTAGTTACCATATTCAAATATGTTATCAGTTTTAGCTATTCCATTTTCATTAGTAGTTACTTCTGTTATAAGTTCATTATTAGAATTATATATTCCATACACTGCACCTTTCAAAGTTGCACTTCCTTGAGAAACTCCAGTTTCACTATCTTTTTTGTTAATTTCTACACTACTTAAATATGGATTAACCACAACTCTTGCTATAGTTGGATCAACATTTCCAGGTATCATCATATTTTGAATTTTCTCACTGGTGAATATTCTATATTTTGAATTTAAAACAAGTTTTCTTTCTAAATCAACGGTTGTATCTTCTTTAATATTTCTTAATATTAAATTATTGCCAGATATTTCATAATTCAAATTACTTGTAGTTACTTCAAAATCTTGTAATACATTATTTGTATCCGTTAATGTTAAACTATCTCCTTTTTGAACTCTATATACTTTATTATTAAAACTTATTTTTTTATAATGATTTTCAATTAATCTATTAATCTCATTTCTTTCATTAGTAAGATCAATATTAGTTCCTGCAGACCAGTGCTTAGTATTTATTTTACAATAAGCACCCTCACCCATAATAGCTTCCCATATCATACATTGAGTTGCCGCTCTATACTGTTTAGTATTATGATTTGGATAAGAGTATCCATAATAACCAATTAAAGTTACTCTATCCTTAATTTCATCTGAAAGACCTGTTTTAGACCAATCACTTTCAGTCACACTTCCACTATCTGTTACACCTGGCTCTATACAATAAGCAACTTGACCATCTAAAGTATAGTTCTTTAGTGTTCCAGAATAATGCCTTTCTCCTTTACCATCTGCTCTTTCAAAATACCAACCTGATGATGTTTTATTTATTTTAGTTGCTGCATACACGTTATCTAAATTTAATAAACTAATTATCATAATAAGCATTGTGAAAGAATATTTAATTATTTTTTTCATATCTCACCCCAATAAAAAAGACACATTATTTTGTGTCCTATCCATACATTTTTTTGATTTTACTATCATCACAGTTTTTAGTATTACATTTAAAATGCAAATACCAACCTTTAGTATTACAATTAACATCTAATACTTCATAACATGTGAAATAATTTATATTAATATCTCCAGAATTATCATGAGTTTTATTATATTCAATAACTTCATCAAGTTCTTTTGATTGAATGCTTTTTCCATAAGATATACAAGCTGATTTAGTTTTAGTATCAACTCTTCCCTTATGGATAGATTCATAAAAATCATCACATGTCACTTTTTTAGGTTTTTCCTCCTCCTTGGGCTTATCATCTTGTTTAGGTTCTTCTTGCTTAGGTGGATCAACCTTTGTTTCTTTTTCTTCGGTTTTTGTCTCATTTGTTAACTCTTTATTATCTTTTGGATTTAATTCTTCCTTTTTAGAAGTTTCCGTTTTATTTTCTTTAGTAGTATTTTTCTTTTGAGTTTTAGAAGTTTTTTTAGTATTTGATTTAATATTTGATGAAGAATTACTACTTTCATTTTTTTCTTCTATTACTTCTTCAAAAGTATCTTCAATAATTGGTAGTTCTTCTACATTAGCTTTTTCTTCTACTGTTTCAACTAAAACATCTTCTTTAATAACATTATCAGAATTTAACTCAATTTCTGTTGTCTGTCTAAAAGAAAATAAACTAGCCACAAGTAATAAAATAATAATTTTAATTTTTGTCATATATTATATTCCCTCTTTCTTGACTGCAATATAACACATTTTTTAAAAAAATCAAAATCATTGTTAACAAATTAATTAGTAAATCATAATAACCATCTCCTTTATATATAAAAAAGAGTTAAATATCAAATTTAACTCCTTTTCTTAACACATCTAAGTTAAAGAATATTGCTGTTTTAATATAACAACTTTTCTTTCTAGAATACAATCCTCTTCTAGTCATGCACACTGCATCTGCAATATCTTCATCAAGAATATCATCCAGTATTGACATTTGAAAGATTATTTTTTCATCTTCAGTAAATTCTTTTTTTAAAAAATCAATGCGAGAATTCATATTATCAATATATCTACTTATTTTTTCCATTTGTTCTACTTTATTATGAACTGCATTAGTTATAGTAGAACTAAATATTCCCATATTATCATTTCCGAGAGGATCATTTATTGAAAAAGCAATCAACCTTTTTTTGGTTATACATTCTTTATATTTTTCAAAAAATGCTTTTACTCTAATTTTAACCAATTCATAATCATACATATAAGTGGTTTTATCACTTAATATAGTAGGCTTTATCTTATCCATAAATTCTTTCCTCCCCTATTAAATAAAAAAGAAGTATTTTTGAGGGGCTACTTCCCCTATAAATACTTCTCATAATTTCTAAAAATATTTTTTTTACCGAGTCTTCCTTAATCGAGTCGATAAATTTCAGCTCCCCTATAGCATTCATAATTACCTCTCTAAAAACTAGCGCACATTCTCTTTAATAATGGTTTTTATTCTACACTATTTTTTTTAAATGTCAACACTTTTTAAAATAAAAAATGGATTTACTTACAATTCATCCACTTTACTACATTATACCATTGTCTTAGGAACTTTCAAAGGAAAAGTTTTGGGAAGTGTGAGAGGAACTGTGAGAGGAAGTGCCAGAGGAAGTGTGAGAGGAACTGTGAGAGGAAATTAGCCATTAAAAAATGGCTTAAATAAGCCAAATTCAAGCAATTAATAATTATCATTTTTAAGGACAAAAAATTCTGTTAAATCTTTAATGGATGAACTCACAAAAAATTTTTTTATTTCATCATATTTTGCATAAATAAAGTCTTTATCTTTATCTGCAATTAGTTGTTTCATAATTAAGAGATGTTTATTATCATTTACAAAGAACATTATTCTATATAAACCCTCACCGTATAATAATTTAATGTTATATGTATATTTTCCAGCATACTTAAATTCATAATCCAAATTTTCTGTATCTTTATACACATATTTATTCATTGTCTTATTATTTTCTATTATTTCGTCTAAATTGAATTCCATAATAATCACAACTGCTTTCTTATATATGATTATACATTATTTTAAGATATATACAATCATTTTTGTTTAATTATTTTTAATCCGCCATTTCAATTTAATAGAAGTGATTTTGAACAAGCACTAAAACATATTAATCAAGAAAATGAACAAGCAGCAGAAGAATTTTATAAAATGAATAGTAACTCAAAAGAAAAAGATATTGGTTTGTAGATCAATATCTTTTTAGCTTAAATAAATCTATTTTTTTAATCTTCTAACAGCAGCTTCTTCCATTATTTGAGATAATGGTTCTCCTTCTAATTCTTTAAAAGGATCTAATTCGGGATTATTTTTCATTTTCTTTCTATATCTATAGTATTGAAGAGATTTAAATGATAAAGGAATTTCTTTAATCCATTTATTCGTCAATGCAAATTCTCCTTTTTCCCATCTAGATATTTCTAATCTTAATCCTTTTAACCTATTTTTATTTAAAATAGAATCAATTAATAGATTAAATTTATATACATTATTTTTAGTTTTAATATATTTTGGCATACAAAGTTGACTATCTAAAAGTCCATTTCTTTTTTCAATTCTTTCATCTTGATCTTTTAATCTTTTATAAAATTCTTTATACATTTGAATAATTGCCTTTAATTCATCACTTGATTCAATTTGCTCTTTTGTATAAAATTCATAACCAGTTTTATAATCTGTACATACAGGGCATTTAAAATCAGGTTCATAGAATTCATCATAATAATATTTTATTACTGTTCCACACTCTGTACATTCAAGTATACTCATACACTCCAAATGAATATCACATATACAATTAAAACTCATGCCATTCTTTTTTAAAAACTCTTTATATATTTTATCAAAATCGATTTGTTTTCCAGAATAATACAAGATATCTTTTTCTTCGTCATAACGCAAATCGTTGTATTTTTTTGATAATAATTCAATTAATTCTTTTTTAGTAATCATAAAACCTCCTTTATGCCTTAATATTATAATTAATTGTCATTTTATTTTCAAGTTATATTTAAAAAGAAAAAGATATTGATTTGTGATATCAATATCTTTTATTAATTATTTTTTATTATTAGGAACAAGTTTTCTTTGTGGGCCAACTAATTCTTTGTCTTCTCTGTCAAGCCATATAATATCTTTAAACTCAATGCCTATATTTTTGTAAATTTCTTCTACTTCTTCTTTAGTAACATTCTCAGTATACCATTCAAAATATTTATTATATAAATCTTCACTATTTTTAAACATCAAAAGATCCCCTTCAACTGTGAATAAATCTATAATATTATTTTCATTATTTTCTTTAACCCTTTTAAATCCGAATCTTTCTAAATTCAATACACTATCTAGCATTTTTACCGATTTTGCTGAGCAAGGATCTACATCATCTCTTGTTTCAATAAAGTCGGTTAAATATGATAATACCTTAAAAGCATCTTCTCTACTCATTCCATCGGGTAACATAAATGGTTTTTGTGGTAAACCAATGTATTCTACAAGATTTCTACGGCTATATGCTGACTTATGGCAATTTAAATAAACATAATGTAATCTATATATATTTTGATTACCAATTTTGTGATTCTTTAATTCAATACTTGAGTAATTTTTCATTTTAAAAATCCTTTCTTTTTGCGACTTTATAGTTTACTACATTTGCGATTGAAAGTCAATTTTACTATTTGAAAAGCCATAGTTTTTATTTTAAACCATGACTCTAATATTTATTTTGTTCTTAATCTTTGCTGTTCATCATCCTTATATTCTTGCAAAACACGATCAACTTCTTGCCTTTGCTCACAAAGTACATCAGCTATAACATTTCTTGTATATTCATGAACATATTGTTTCATTGTCCTTTATTATTTCATCTAAATTAAATTGCATAATAATCACAACTGCTTTCTTATATATGATTATACATTATTTTATGATTTATACAATAGTAACATTTCAAAAGAAAAAGATATTAGTTATAATATTTAAAATCTTCTTAATAAAATTTATAATTTTGTATTTGCTCTCTTGTTAGCACACGAGTTCTTTCTTTTTTCTTCCATTCTATTGTTGGAAGACCATTTGCTTGACGCAAATAGTTTGCAGTATTTAAAATGGCATCTCTCATTAATGTATATAATTTTTTTACTTCTTCATATTTTAAATATTCATAACAATTTCTATCTTCAGTATAACTTAAAAATGCATCTAATATAGTATCAAGCTCTTCAATTGGCTTTTGTTTATTATTATATCCTTTTGTATTTATAAAACTTTCACATGTACAATTTAAATTCACTTTAATGAAGTCATTGCAAACTAATTGTATAAAAAATGAATTTCTTTCTTCACTCATAGCATAACTAGTTCTAAAACTATTGTTACCTGAAACCATTCGAAATAGTTCACTAGTTGGGCAATTAGTTTTATCATCAGCATCTTTTGACCAAGAATATGATACCCCATTAATATTTATTTCTATACTAAACTCTAAATCGCTAAAATCTATTTTTAATTCACCATTTTCTGGCAATACAGCATTTAATAAATACATATTATTTTCAGATAGTTCCTCGTCTTCCTTTACTGGATAATAAGTGATATCTTCTTCTTCATTATCAGTTTCCCAAAAAACTGCCAATTGCAATGTTGAAGGTTGATTATCTATTGATTCTAAACCTATAGTATTCAATACTTCGAATACTCTATCAGCTTGTCCCTTTCCTATTAATTTTTCTATTTTTGAAAAGTTTTGACTAAATGTCATATATTATCACCTCAACAATTTATTTTTATATTATACTGAAACTAGCTTTAAAAGTCAATTCTAACCCATTTAAAAAGCCATAGTTTTATTTTAAACTATGACTAATTATTATTTTCTTTTTTATTAGGGACAAGTTTCCTAACAATTACATCATTGTTCATGAGTTCATTTTCTTTTATTTTTTTACCACATATACAACACTTTCTATAATAGACAGGAACTGAACCCTCATCTATATAAGAATTATAGTCTGTTTCAGGTTTTTCTAATAATCTATGTCCTTGAAGTGCACATACATCAGAACTAATAGCTATAAACTCTGAATATAATTTATTCCTCAAATTAATCAATTCTGATATTTGATCAGAGACTTCCATATATCTTTCTAATTCTTTTTGTCTAGATGATAGTAATATATTTAAAGATTTTAATTCTTCTTCACTTAATTGTGGAATATCATAATTTAATTTATGGTGCAAATTTCTTTTTCCCTTTGCTTGTTCAATGGCTGCTATTTTCCATTCATCCATTTCAAATTCATGCTTATCTTCTTTGTTTTCAGTTATAACATCATCAAAATCAATTAAATGTATATTTTCACTATCTTCTAACCTTTGTAAATAATAAAAACTCGTTTTACCAATACGGAAAATAAAATTATTATATATTACATTATAATAAATTCCATCAGAATCACTAACTATCGGGCTTATATTATTTTTATGAGCATATTGTTCAATACTGTTATATAAATAATGCAATTTTTCTATATTTGCTTTTTGCTCTTCTAAAAGAGGAAAAGTTATAACATATTGTAAAATACTATCACACACAAAACCGCCATTTTCATTAAGTGAAGTAAAATGCTCAAGCCACTTTATATATTCACTATTCAAAATAACTTCTCTTTTTTGTTCCATTTCTATTTTTTGATTATGCCAACTTATATATTCTTTGCTTGTAACAAGCCTGTCTGTTAACTCATTTTTTCTATCCATTTGAATTCCTCCTATAAATGTTCATATTCTAAATCTTTCCTCCCTTATGTCTTAATATTATATACAAAAAGTTTATTTATTTCAATAAGATCTTTAAATGGTTTTGACTTTTAAAACTTTTATGATATACTCAGTATGTAACTGAGCTTTATCTCATTACATTTGTTTGTAATTGTTTCTCAAACGAGATACACAATTGCTTCATTTGAAGACAACTTACGAACCTATGAAGTTCGTAAGTTTTATTTTTCTGAAAAAAGAGGAAAAAATTATCAAAATAATCTAATACTCTTTTTATATTTATCACAAAGTGGGAGTAAAACCTTTGTCTAGCCAGCACTGAATTTATACTCCTGTATAAATTCTACTATAGGAATTCCCATACTCTTTATTTATTATATTTTATTTTTATCTATACCTCTTAATTCAAAACTATTATAAATTTTTGCCATATCTCTGTATTTTCCTTTTTTTATTTCTTCTTTATATGATTCAAACTCAATATTGTCATTATTATCATTTAATTCTTTGTCTATATCATAAGGAACAGAAACTAGTTCATAAGATATTCTTTCATCTATATTTTTAGAATCAAAATTACCAGATATAATTAAATAATTAGCTACAGTTGTGTTTTTAACATTACCATCTTTGTCATCATTTCTAAAAACATCAATAGCATTCCCAACTGATCCAGTATTTATAATCATTCTATTATATATTTTTTGAACATATGGTGTATGAATATGGCCATAAATTAATATATCAGCTTTTTCATTAGAAATAGTATTGCAACTTGGTAAAAATAATTCATACAATCTATCAATATTATCTATATTGCCTGCAAACTTATCTATCTTTTCAGGATGTGCGTGAACTAATCTAACAAGTCTACCACTCATATAAAATTCATAGCAGTAAGGTAAATTATTTAAATATTTTTTGGTTTCATCATTTAATTTATTTTTATTCCAAGTTATTCTATTAATTTCAGACGGGGTTTTAGCTGATAAATCAATATCACTGGTAAAGTATTCATCACAATTACCCTTAATTATAACTTCACATTTTTCTTTCACTAAATCGACGCACTCTTGCTGATGAGTTCCTTTTGCAATTATATCGCCAAGGCAAAATATTCTATTTATGTTTCTTTCTTTTATATCATCTAACACTGATTTTAATGCCTCTAAATTACCATGTATGTCTGAGATTATTGCTATTCTATCCATTTTTATTTTCCTTTCCTGATTTCATTGATTCTGCATCATCAACAATTAGAGACATTGATATAAAATATACCAAAGCATCAATAAAATTCTTCATATCATTTATATCTCTATCATCTTGTATCTTTATATAATGAGCTTCGTCATTTCCTATCCATTCAGATTTTTCTGCAAGTGTTTTAATCTTATCATTATCAATATAATCTTTTAAACATTTCATCATCCATGTTGACTTTATTTCTTCAGCCTTATCTGGATTATTATAAATTGCAAAATCTTTTATTAAAAATTCTAGTGCCTTTCTATAACCTAATCCGGCTATTTCATCTAATGAATATTCTTCAGCTTTAAGAGCTTGATTATATATTTTTACAAACTGAGGAGAAACATTATTAAGTTTATCATCAAATTCCCTTTCTTTAAAGTTAACTGGGGCTGAATGATTTAACTTTATCATATTGTAATTTTTATCACTGTATTCTTTACTTCCATCAGATAATGTTCTTGCAAATTTTCTATTAATTTCATATTCTGATACTATTAATGAATGACATCCATTACAGTAATCAGCAACTGATAAAATTTCCTTATCATCTCTGGAATGTACAATACCATATAAGTTTTGTGGTGCCAACGCTTTTTTACAGTTTGGGCATTCTTCTATTGTTTCATAACTCACATTAACTCCAGTATTATCATTTTTTCTAATAAAGCTTTTAGTTATCTTCATAATAAACCTCCAAGATATTTGTTGAAATTATTATACTATAAAATAACAAAATTCTCCATACTCCCATTGAAATTTAATAAGAATTCATATATAATATTTTTAGAAAGAGAACGTTATGGTTCGTAAGCTGTAGCTTAACCGCTCCAAAAGCAAAAATCGTCGAAATTCGACGTTTTTTTATTGTCAATTTTATCTTTTTAAAATTCTAATGCATTTATGCATATCATTAATGCTTATGGCATTATGAGTAATAACACAATTATTAGGGAAATATTCTAATAATCGTTGCCAATCATCTAATACTACAAAATTATCTATGTCATATCTATCTAATGAATCTTTTATTTCCATTGCCCTAGTTTTTATCATTGTACTATTTTGTTGATAACCCAAATCTATATTATCAGCAAACCAATAACTATCTAACCCTTGTATTGCTAATAAATCTTTTGTTTTATCGGGAAAAATGTTACTCCTCCAATTGCTAGATATTATTATTTTTGAATTAGTTTCATCTAAAATATATTTTAATCTACAAACTGCCTGTTCATCCCAGTCACAATATACTGCCGCAACATCATAAAAGTCATATTGAGAATAATCAATATTATGTTTATTTGATAATATTTCTATTATCTTATCATCCGCCTTGAATCTATAATTAGAAAAATGAGGCTGTAAAACACCATCTATATCTAAAAAAACTATATTCATAACAATCCCTTCTTAATTTCATTATTATAAACAAGATTCGCAGATAATACAACATTATTTAAAAAGCAATAGTTTGTTATGAACTATGACTAATTATTTCAAACTATGAACAAACTAATTCTGAGAATTGTTTTTTTGTTTCCTTTTCAGTATTTTTTCTTCCGAATATATACCCATTGAATTAATAAGTGAACGTCCAAAGCAATCAATAATATCCTTCTCTTCTTCAGATAATTCTTTAGTAATTTCAAATTTTCTACTAAAGAACTCTTCATCAGTCATAAGATTATCTTCACTTCTTGCTGAATATTCCATAACCAAAAACATAATCTTACTAGAAGCATTGCTTATTTTTTCATTTTCTCCATACAAACAACAATCTACAAAATCCATATCAGCTTTTTCTTCAAGAGTAAGATTATAATATTCTGGATTTTTATATCCACTCATTGTACTAATTAAATAATTTATTAAAAAGAAATTATACATAAAATACCTTCCTTATGTCTTAATATTATATACAAAAAGTTTATTTATTTCAATGAAAATTATTTAAAAAGCCATAGTTTTAAAATAAAAACTATAGCTTATGTTTTATGGGTCTTAATATTAACGCTTTTTCTCCACTCATATATGGAAAACTAAATTCAGCATTTCCATTTTCAGTCCAACAAAAATCATTATATTCCATTATTGAATGTATATTCATACTATCTAACAAATCAAATCTCAATGAATTTCTAAGGGCTTCATAATATGATTTTGTAGACTTTCTATCACTATTCCACCACTTTATTTCTTTTGCTTCCTCTCCCGTATTTAGTTCTTCTATTTTTTTAATTGCTTCGATTGGATTTACATCAATCAAATTTTTTATTTCTTCTTTGTAAGTTTTTAAATAAGCATCGAAATTAGTAGGGCTTTCTATTCTATATTGCATAATATCATATAATGCAGCCTCTGAACCTTCTAATAACGATTTTATTAATTCAACTAATTTTGGATAATATACTATAGTATACTGGTATTCATATATAGGTACATTGTCATTATACTCCCCGAAAGATTTGGTTTTTCCAGTATTTATTTTACTAACTATTATAACTTCATATCTTTTAGGATTTCCCTTAGGTTCTGAACAGCGTTCTTCTTTTCTACGCACTCTATAACTACAATTATTTATCAAATTCTTCAATATTTGTTCTAACTCTTTTGCGCTGTAACTTACACGATATTTATTAATATTGTCCAGATTTTTTTCAAAATAAATCATACTTTTTTTATCTTTCATACATTCTCCCCTATGCCTTAATATTATATATTAAAGCTTTATTTGTTTCAATACAGATTTGAAAATCTATCTTTTTAATGATTTAACATAAACCGGTTCAAAGAAATCATCTAATGAATCAGGAAAATCATCATCAGTTATACATATATCTTCTTTGACTCTTTCAATCTTTTGTAAATATTCCTTTTGAATCTTCTCACTTTCAATTGCATATTCACTTACATTTATTTCATTATTTCCATAAAAATATCCATTATATTTTCCAAAGCATAATTTACCTTCTAAAATATCATCTGGTAAATCATATGTACAAACATAATTTCCGGTAGTTGCATTCCCAAATAAAACGTTATCTTTTTCTTTATAAAAATGCATATAGTATTTATTAGGATCATATTTATGATTATTCATACCTTTTTGATTTTGATATTCAATAAGATTAGCTCCTAAAGATCCAACTTCATTAAAATCATTATCTAGAATTAAATCTACTTCTATTTCACTACAGATTCTATATAGTATCATTTTTTTACTCCTTTATTTTTAATGCTCTTACCTTAACTTTTTCCCCCACATTATCTGCTATATAAAATTTTGATACTGTTTCAAAATCACGGTGCATTGAATAGTCTAATGAAACACTATTTTTGAATTGTTGACTAATTCTTTCTATGCTAATATGATAATTTATATATTCAATAGCATTATTGTTTAATTGTTCGATTAATTTATAATAATCAAAAATTCTTTCATCAATTTGTGCAAAATGAAGCTTACTTTGACCACTTTCATAACTTATGTACCATTCTAATATATGATATAAATGAGTGCGTGGTGAACCAGTATAATCTATAACAAGAATATCATCTTCATTTAATTTTTTATATTCTTCTAAAATCATGTTAAGTATTTCTGCTGTTTTATCTAAATAAATATAGTCCATAATGTTCACTCTACTTTCTTTGTATAATATTATATATTATTTTAACTTATTTTCAAGCTCTATTTTATTATTTGAATGATTGCTTTATAAATGATTTTGACATTTTAAACTTTTGTGTTATAGTGGCATAAATTGGAGGAAATATATGAATAAAAGATTAGAAGATTTAACAGATGAAGAGTTTTTTAGTATTACTAAATTTCATACAGAAGTAGTAACTGAATATCTTGAAAATATGTTATATGATTTCATAGCTTTTTATATAGCTAAAGGAATTGAATTAAACGCTTTATTTGATAGCAATTTTAAAAGAATAGTAAATACATCTTTAGAAGCATTCTCTCCTTATAAATTCAGAAATAAAATTGATTATAAAAGAATTAAAACTATTTTAAGAACAAAATATAACATAAAAAAATGGTAAGTAAAAAGTTACTTATCATTTTTATTATTATAATTACAATATTTTTTTAATTTACATAAATTACATTTAGGAATTGGAGTGCATATATTTGCACAACTTTTAATACAAAACTGCCATAAAATAAGGCTTATTTCTTCTTTAGGTACATTTGTCTCATTTTCCATTACTTCTAACAAATATAATATCTCATTCCTTGTACCGACTGAATTATTTATAAAAGCAAGTCTTTCATTTCCTAATAGTCGTTTTAATGATGTGCTTGGTTTAGTAGTTTCAATTCCTACTTTTTGTAAATATTCAAAACCACCAGCTATACCTATTTGCTTTAACTTATATTTTCCATCACATAGCATATTTACAATTGATAATGGTTTATCACTTTCAACAAAATCTTCTAATGAGCCGTAATCATTTTCTATTTGTTCAAGTATTTCTATATTATATTTTAAACTATCTAATATTTTTTTTGTTGATGGATTAGTGCAATGAATTTTAGATAATTTATTAAACATATCATTAGGATCTTCTTTTTTTAATAAGTCTTTATCATAATTTTTAAATATAACCCTAATTCTATCTAAATTATCTCTAATATTGGCATCTCCCCATCTATCATTATATAGCTGTACCATTATTATTGCTTTTAAATGTTCATTAAATGCAAAAACATGACCTTGTTTTCTTAATTTAACGTAGCCATTATATTCTTTAATAATTAAATTGTAATCATACCCCACTTCACTCATATTACTTCTTATATCATTTATTAGATTTAGATAACTTATATTACTATTAAAAATAATTTTTTTCTTATTGCCTTCTATAAGTGGTGGAATATACTCACTATTTGTTTTTAATGATTGATTAATAATATAATATATTTCACTTAAAGAAAATCCTCTAAGCCTATTAATTGGAAATATTTTTCTAAATTGATTATGGTATTTCATTAGCTTATCGGCGAAGGATTTTATATCAATTTCTTCATTTTTTATTAAATTTTCCATTTTTTGACCCTTTCTCTGCAAACTATGAATTATATGCTATGTACCATTTTAAGCCAAAAAATTGATTTTTTATTATCTTTTTTAGGGTATAACTTTTAAGTGTCAAACCATGGTGTTTTAACCATTCTAGGATTTCCAAGTTCATCTTGATATCCCAATGCTTCAGTTGTAACAAAACCAACACAATCCACAAGTTTAATGTTTGTTTTGAGCCCATCAACGTTAATAGTTGCTCCACTACTTGGAACAAATTTAGGCTCAATTGTCATTATTGTTTTACCAGCACCAGTTTGTGGTATTTCATCCATACATCTTTTTTTCTCATTTTCATCTTCAATATATGGAAGTATTAATGATTCAATACATTTTTTAATAAATGTACTTTTGCCTGTTCTAACAGCACCTACTACACCTAAATATATTTCTCCACCTGATTTCTTATCAAGACTTTTTATAATTTCTTTTTTATCCATATAAACCTTCTTTCTAGCCACTTAGTAATATTTATGCATTAAATTATTATTTATTACAAAAAAAATTGATTATTATTCATAACCAATTATTATTTATTTTTTA